>NPIE01001524.1_pt1:5000-7500 | contig 68496 bp, 80 predicted proteins | sample 8637661 | NCBI WGS metagenome assembly NPIE01 (sample SAMN07420842, study PRJNA396082) | bioreactor metagenome | isolation source: sample BA12 brine-fed electro-methanogenic bioreactor BA | place: Japan: Kochi | collected 2016-12-09 | reverse complement strand
CAGGTGATGAAACCATCTTAAAAGATGGAGATCTAGTTAAAATAGACCTGGGAGCCCATGTTGATGGTTTCATAGCCGATTCTGCCACAAGCGTGATTATCGGTTCAGGAGAAGGGCATTACCAGTCTGGAGATAAGGTTTACACCCTGGAAAAACAGACAAAACTAATTGAAACCGCTAACCAAGCCCTTGAAGTTGCTATAAGTAATGTCCGTGCTGGTACGGAGGTGGGTAAAATCGGGGAGGCTGTGGAAGAATATGTTAAGTCCCAGGGACTTCTACCGGTGGCTAACCTCACCGGCCACAGTATGGATCGGTGGATACTGCACTCGGGATTGTCCATACCCAATGTAAAAGAACAAAATCACCACCAATTAGAAGAAGGAGACATACTAGCCATTGAGCCATTCGTGACTGATGGTATAGGTGTAGTTGGAGATATGAAAGATACATTTATCTTCAGATTCCTTCGTGACCGACCATTACGTCTGGCACCCGCCAGAAAGTTACTTGAAGTGATAAAAACAAAATACGCTAACCTTCCTTTTGCCCAGAGATGGTTAAATGAAGAACCTGGCATCCGTCAATTAAAACCTGCCATGAGACAGCTTATTTCTTCTAGGGCAATCTATCCTTACCATGTGCTCCGCGAAAAAAGTGGTGCCAGGGTGGCTCAGGCTGAACACACAGTTATTGTGGAAGCCGATGGCTGCTCGATTATAACCTGAATAACTAAGGAGACTATTGTGAATTTAAAACTTCACCAATCATTTCCATCTGCAACTTCAAAGGAATCGCATATATCCTCAAAGGAATCAAAAACATCATCAAATGAATCCATTTCAAAATCTTCAAATGCATCTAGAACATCCCAGTCAAACAAATCCACGGTATTATCAAAATCCAGAAGGTCTTCCTTTTTTTTAGAAGAATTTCTACCTAATTTCATTCCCATCCCCACAGAAAGGGGATACAACAGGTAAGGATAGAATTTTGATGTTTTGGTTTTAACATGGGCCAGTCTATTTTTTAACAGTTGCAGTTGACCACGGTCATAGGGTAGGATAAAGATATGGGTGCCTACTGCACTTAGGAAAGCTTTAGCTTTTTCTGGATTGGAGTCCATCCAATTTAACAAATTATCGGAATCAATGAATAGATCATTTATTCTATCTTTAACTCGAATACCTTCTTCAGTTAAAGCATATTTTGCATTAGACAACATTCCCTTCTTTTCTGTTAATATTACGTATCCTTTTTCAATTAAAACAGGCATTACAAAATCATTTTTGTATTTATAAAATAAGGGACCGGTTAAACGAGACCGGAACTGTTTTAGTATATTTTTAAAATACTTTTTTATTTCTAGTTCCTGATTTTTACCCAGTGGTTTGGTGAAAACTTCTTGGTAGGGCTTTAGATCCTGGTTAAAATTTTCTCCCTTACTTACCCTGTTGACCATTTTTTTAGACAAAAAACCTTTTTCTTCCCGGGAATTTATTTTAATGACTTTACGGGCCAGAAGATCCTTCATGGTTAACTTTAACAATTCTTTCCCATGAGTGTTATCTGTGGATATATTGGGAGAATCAATGTGCAACAAAGCATAGGATTCAGCAGGTGCAAGTCCCAAAGATTTCATTTCCTCCTCAGATGAATCTTTTCTGCCATTTTTCGAGGGATGAACCATCTTCGTTCCACATTCCATGCAGAACAGGGCATTGGAAGGGTTTTTAGCACCACATCCACTGCAAAAAATCATGTTAGTAGAGGAAATCTTATTCTGTGACATTTTTTCATCTCTATTACTTAATTATGATTAAATACTAGTTATCCTAAAGAATTTAAGGAGAGTTGGGTTTTATCGATTCCCCCTTCCTCCTCATTTTCATAGTAGATCTGGTAAGCCTCTTCGAAAAAGTACCGGGCATTTTCAACATCATTTTGCTCCTGGCAGACTAATCCTATGTGATAGAGGGCTTCGGCCATGTTATAATAATCATGGTTCTTTTCAGAATATTCATAGGCAATTTTAAAATAAGCGTAGGCTTTCTCATAAACCCCCCTCCTGTGGCTCATCACCCCTTTACCAATTAGTTTTTGGGGCCTATTCTTCTTTTCTTTAGAATGAATGTTATAATACAGCATCAACATTCCAGCATAGGCTAAGAACAGCGCTCCACCAATTAAAAAAATAATTTCCATATTACTCCCCCTTACTCCCTGTAATTTTATAATTATCCCCGTATTTGTACATTTGAATTCCCTATTCATGGATTATAAGGTTACTATCCGAAATAACCTTTAGTTATTTTGAATTTTATTCCGATAATTACTGATCAAAGTAATAATTTAATTGAATATATAATAAAAAAACTATGATTTCTAATCTAAAAAAATAGAAAAATAGGGATGGTTAAATCCCTTATACATTAGCTAGTGGGTCTTCTTTTTCAGCGCTGCCTTTGAAAGGTACAGGTAAGCCCATGGCTTTCCTTTC
>NPIE01004288.1_pt1 | contig 68800 bp, 57 predicted proteins | sample 8637661 | NCBI WGS metagenome assembly NPIE01 (sample SAMN07420842, study PRJNA396082) | bioreactor metagenome | isolation source: sample BA12 brine-fed electro-methanogenic bioreactor BA | place: Japan: Kochi | collected 2016-12-09 | reverse complement strand
CCATGTTCGAAAATGATGAAGAATTAATTGAATTAGAGAGTGATTAAATGAGAATGGTGAAAAAATAAATGCCTTATCCTGTTCATCCTGAATATCCATGTTTGAATACTGAATTCTGAGTTCTTCCCGACAACGGTCGGGATGGATTGAATGATGATTGAACATGGTTCATGGGCTCAAGGGTTCAAAGGTTTAGACGTTCAGAGGTTCAGACGTTGAGACGTTCAGAGGTTGAGAGGTTGAGACGTTCAGACGGTTAGGAATAAAACGCTGCAGATGTTATATGATATTTAATCTCCAAGGAATGATGAAGGATGAATTGAATTAGGGAGTGACGAAGTGGGATAAGAAAACATACTAATGCCTTATCCTGGACATCCTGAGCATCCATGTTCGAAAATGATGAAGAATGAAGAATTAATTGAATTAGAGAGTGATTAAATGAGAATGGTGAAAAATAAATGCCTTATCCTGTTCATCCTGAATATCCATGTTTGAATACTGAATTCTGAGTTCTTCCCGACAACGGTCATGATGGATTGGATGATGATTGAACATGGTTCATGGGCTCAAGGGTTCAAGGGTTCAAAGGTTGAGACGTTCAGAGGTTCAGACGTTGAGACGTTCAGACGGTTAAGAATAAAACGCTGCAGATGTTGTTTGATTTTCAATCCCAAGGGAATGATGAATTATAAATGATGAAGGATGAAGTAAATTAGGGTGTGATGAAATGAGAATGGTGAAAAAATTAATGCCTTATCCTGTTCATCCTGAATATCCATGTTCGAAAATGATGAATGATGAATTACATGAAATCCCAACTGACAGTCAGCCGTTGGGATTTCATTGTGTAAGCCATAATTAGCAACTGAATTTTGAATAGAAATATTGCCGTTTAACATATAGGATTATCAATATTAATGTGACATAATGAAAAATGGGGCCTATCTTTTCCCACTCCTGTGTATAAGATACACCGGGGCGGGGGAAAACGGCTAATCTTAACCATATTTTATTCCAACATTATTTTATTGCACTTGTGATTATATGATCAGTTTCCGGATTCCATAGCGATTTTTTTAACATATTCAACCACTATTCTGAACTTCCATTCTACTGTTTTAATTCCTGTCTTATCTTTAAAACTTCTCTTATCTTTTCTTTGCTTTTTGAACATTCCTTAACTCTTTAAGCCCTCGTTTTTTTATTCAAATCACACCTTCAACCTTTTTAATCTTACTCTGTATCACATTTCGGGTCCGGTCATGGATCATTCTCATCTAATATTTGTTTACAAGAAAATATATTCAGAAATTAAATGAATGTTCAAAACGACAATTAAAACACTCACATACACTGCTCTGATTGTTTTTCTTCTCAGGGTATCAGCAAAGGCCGAAACGGTCCGGATTCCCCTGAATCATGAAGCACAATCTGTTCGTGTTGTTGAGAAAGGGCCGGGTTCGATTATTCTGGAGTTCAAAATTCCGGAACTGATACTGGAAAAAATTTCAGAACCGTACGGTGATTTTACCCGAATCCGTATTCAAGGCGAGCACACAACCAAGGAACCGGGGCATCCTGAGCTTCCGGTTATCCGCCGGCTTATCCGTGTACCCGCAGATCAGAATCTTACCATGGAATTCTCAGAAACCCGGCCGCAAACCATTTTGTTCAATGATTATTCATTGCCGGATATTCCCTATCCGGTTCAGGAACCTCAAATCAAACGGCAGGATGTAAAAAGAGTCTTTACAAAACCGGATCAGGAGGTCTATAAACAACAGCGTATTTTTCCCGCAGCAACCCTAACAGAACTGGGGGTCATGCGGGATGAAAGAATTTACAGACTGGATGTTTTTCCGGTCTTATTTGACCCCGGAAAAGCATCTCTTTCACTTAAAGAAACTGTAACCGTAACCCTTCAGGAATCTGCAGGCAAAAACCTTTATACACCTCCTCCCTCTCCGGCCTTTCGGAAACTGACGGCTCCGATAATGAGCATTTCCGAGAATCCTCCGTCACTGATACAGTCACCGCCGGGTTATCTTATTGTAACCTCTGCCCTTTTTATGCCGGTCCTTGAAGAGTTTATCGCATGGAAAACAAAACGGGGATTTTTTGTAGATACATTGATCCTGGAAAATCTTGCCAACATTGATACATCTGATATTCGTATTGCCATTCATGATAAATACAATAATCCGGATACGGGAAAACCGGTTCCGTCATTTGTACTGCTAATCGGAGATCACGAACAGCTGCCTGCCCACAGAGGTCGGACAAATTCCCACCTGACAGACCTGCCTTATGTGTCGGTCACACACGGGGATTATTTGCCGGATATGTATATCGGCAGACTCAGTGCACGGAATATAACTGAACTCAACAATATGCTTGATAAAATCCTTATGGTCGAACAATATACCTATGAGAATCCGGTTCACCTTGATGATGTTATGCTGATTGCCGGATGGGATGCAATTTATGCCTTCCAAAATGGGTTCCCTGCAGTGAATTATGCTCATTCAAATTATTTTAACCCGGAAAATAATTTTACGACTTACAAATACCTGTCTACGCGAACGGGGGCAAACCAAACTGACGTCCGGAACCGGTTGAATTTGGGACACAGCTTTATTTATTACACCGGGCACGGTTCATCCATATCCTGGGCTGATCCATCTGTAAGTGTTTCAGTGCTTAACACGATTCAGGCCTCAGGGTCAGCTCCGCTCGTAATTTCCAATGCCTGTCTGACCGGCAGTTTTTCCAGCACAACATCTTTTGCCGAGGCATGGCTCAGATTGGAAGGACGGGGAGCATCCGCTTTCATCGGTGCAACCGAAGATACATATTGGGATGAAGATTTGCATTGGGCTGTGGGATATTACACAATAGAAAATGACGGACGTACTCCGACTCGTGAAGAGACAGGCACGGGAATGTTTGATATTCCTTTCACGAGACAAGACCTTGATAATCCGTCGGCATTGATCTATACAGGAAATCTGGCTGTAATGGAATCAGGATCTTATCTGAGCCCATATTACTGGGAAGTATATGAGTTATTCGGTGACCCCGCCATGACACTCCGGTTCGGACAGTCAAAAAATCTATCTGCGCAAATCCCGGATTATTTGACTTGGGGATCAACATCATTGTCTGTTCAAACAACCGATGCCCCGTACGCATTGATCGGATTCTCATTGGGGGATTCCCTGATTGCTTCAGGATATACCGATGAATGGGGTTCTGCCATTCTGACCTTTCCCCCTGTTTCATCTTTGGATAATCATCGCATGATGGTTACTGCTCCCGGATATATACCTGTTGAAAAAACAATTTCCGTCATACACCCTTCTTTCATTCAAACCGACAGGGATACGATCCCGATCCAGGAATTTGCAACAGTACAGTGCTTCTTATCCGATAACAATGCACAGCCGCTGCCGGGTATTTTACTATGGGCTGCAGCACCCGGATTTGCATCTGATACCGTGATTACTGATGCTGACGGACAGGCAGAATTACCTCTCACCGCACCGTATGGCCCATATGTTATTCTGACAAGCAATGATCCGTCCGGATACTATCCCACATTCAGAGATACCCTGTATGTGTCCGGAGGATCCGATTTTTCCGATCCCGCTATATCAATTACAACAAACTACGGGCTGTCTGACACGCTGGCACCGAGTATCCCGGGAATTCTTTCAGGATATGGAGATGTTACAACTGATATCTGGTTCTCTTCCAATAATTCCGTATTTACCGGAGGAGGGGATTCCATACATGTTCTTATGACAAAAACAGGAACATTGTTTGCCGCTTTAACAGCTCCCGGGTACAATACATTTTACAGATCCTTTCCAATTTTAAACCATTATATCTCACTATCCGGAACTGTTACAGATAATTCCGGAGAACCAATCCACAATGCAGACATTTTACTTGAAGGAGATTCTTACCGGTCCTATCAATATACCAGCGACGTAAACGGCCAATTTTACAGTAAGAATCCGCTGTTAATGGAGCCCCTTTATGCCCGGATACGAGCATTCGGATACGAAGATAAAGATACACTTTTCATTCCGCAGAAGCCGAGCCACACATTCTCGCTCCAGCTTGTCGAAAGTCCGTATGTAACATGGGCAGCCAGAATCTATGATGTTGAAGGAAAAACGCTAAACGCCCGTTACAGGCTGTTTATCGGCACAGGTGATTCTCTGTACCGTGAAGGATATTGCACAAATCATCCGGATTCCAATATCATTTTAAACATCCCTTCCTTTACATATACATTATATCTGGACTACCCCGGCTATATTCCGGTCAAAATGGTTTTCAATACACATGATTCTCCGTTTGCCGATATTCCCATGGTTTTAAAAGAGGGGATTCTGATTGTAGACGATAATTCATCAAAACGTTTTTATGACAAAAAAGCAGCCATACCTGTATCCAATCATACCATACAGAGTTCTTCTCTGATAATGGCTGATATTTTGAGAGATGCCGGCTTGCAGGTAACCGTTAAAACATCATCGGCAACAAATCCTGACACCTGGTTATCCTATAACGGCGTCATTTTCGCACGGGGGGCAAATCAGACAAGTATTAGCCTTAGCATGCAAAATGCCCTGAGGAATTATCTTGAGTTTGGAGGTCCCCTGATCATTGAAGGTGGCGAAATTGCGTATCGCCACTATGAAGATGATTTTGGGCCATCTGTCCTCCGCATTGAAAACTGGATAACGGATAAGGGCGGAAATCTTATACTGACGGATGAAGGTCAGCAGCTTTTCGATGGCCTTTATTCCCTCCCCCGCGAGATGACTCATCATTACTCAGTTTATGGTGATCAGGACGTTGTCCTTCCGCTGAAGGAAGGCGTTCTGTCTGCCGGTTCCTGGTCCGAAAAAGAGACTTACAGCTCATTTCTTATCGTCCCGGATACCATGATATACATGGCATTTAATTTTGCCGCGTTGAGCGAAGAAGAGCACCGACATCATTTATTATTGAACAGTATCCGGCTTTTAAATTTTACAAACCCTCACACCCGTCATACGCCGCACGCATGGATTGACACATACACACTTCAAAAAGGTTCGGAATTTGTCTTTGATCCGTTAGCTCATGTATGGGATCCTGACGGAGACAGTTTGTTTCTGATGAACATCTTTTCAGGCGATATCCATGGAGACTATAAGGAGGATTCTGCCGGTCGCGTATTCATATATTCAGCACCGGCATACCCAAATGTGAGTGATACAATTTATTTTACGGTAAGCGACGGAATATCTTCAGATACGGGCATGATAATTTTTAATATTACCGGAAATGCAGTTCCCACTCAGGTTGCCCTTGTTTCCCCGGATAATAACTACATCAACCGGGACAGCACATCAATTATCCTTCGCTGGACAGAAGCCGCAGATGATGACCGTGATACACTTACATATATTATTGCGCTTTCACAAAGCGACGGTGTTTTTATAACTGATACACTATTAATGTCCATGGACACAAATATCCGGATCTATCCGAAGGAACTGCGGTTTGAATCCGATCTGCCGATTTCATGGCAAGTGAGTGCTACAGACGGTCAGGACACAAGCCGGTCTTCAGGAATCAGAACCTTCACAATGGATAACAGCGTCTATAATTCTTTAAATCCGGAAGGACTTCTCCCGGCAGTTTTCAGTGCCGGTCCAAATTACCCCAATCCTTTTAATCCGGTAACAACGATTCCCTTGGCTCTTCCTGAAGCCGATGAGGTTAAAATTGTTATGTTTGATATCCGGGGAACCGCCGTTGCCGAAATCGGTCCTCTGTCTTTACAGGCCGGTTATCATAACCTTATCTGGGAAGGGAGGAACCGGTTCGGGCAATCCCTGAGTACCGGTATGTATATTGGAAGGATTACGACATTAAACGGACATACGGCAACGCTTAAACTCCTTTACATGAAATAGATGCAAAAATCAGCAACAACGGATGACTCACTGTTAATAACGCCGGTAAATCATCGTCAAGGACCGGGATTGAAACAACCGAGCTTTATCTGTGTCTTCATAATTATCCTGATCTTTACGCAACACCTTCAATCATCCTCTTTTCCTTCAGTGTATTCAGAATTTAAAGATACACTTTTAGCCATAACATCCATCAGCAACACTCTGGAACGTGATAAAAAAATAGATGAATTATGGTCCTCATTGAAAAGCGCCCGGCAGATTCCTTACAAAGTCCGGGATTCTGTCATGTTTCTGTACCGGGGATCAGCGAACAGTGTTGGCTGGTATGGGGATTTCAACAGCTGGTCTGGGGCTTCATTCAATTCCGGTGTTACCCGGCTGCCCGGAAATATATGGTATCTGGAAAAGACATTTCCCTCAGATGCTCGTCTTGATTATAAAATCGTTCTAAACGGCAGTATTTGGATACTGGATCCTGACAACACGTACCGGCAAATGGGCGGATACGGGTATAACTCTGTTCTTCGAATGCCGGATTATATTTTCCCGATGGACGTAATCCCCCGAAACGATACGGAAAAAGGGATATTATCCTCTAATATAACGATCAGCAGCACTTCTTTGGGCTATTCTGTTCAGTATAAAGTGTATACGCCGGCCGGATATGATAATTTGTATGATCTTCCGGTTCTTTATGTGACGGACGGAAGTGAATATTATAATGTAAATATGGGCAGTGTTCCCATTGTTTTAGACAACTTGATTCATGACGGGAAAATTCTGCCGGTTATGGCTGTCTTTATTGATCCCGTTGCACCCGGCGGCGGAACAAACCGCAGAATGAGCGAATACAACATGAATCCTGCCTTTGCCGATTTCTTGGCAGTTGAACTGGTGCCCCAAATTGATTCCACATATAAAACACGACCTGCACCCGATTCCCGCTGTATACTCGGAACTTCCATGGGGGGATTAAATTCTGCCTATATCGGAGCCGTCAAACCGGAAACATTTCAATTAATTGCTATTCAATCTCCCGCCTTTTGGTACAACCCTGAAATATATTCCCTCTATTCGGATGAATCACTGCGGCCTCTCCGTATATGGATGTCAACAGGTGTTATTCATGATACACAGGCCGGTGCCCTGGAAATGAAAACAATTCTGGAGTCTAAAGGATATCCTTTATTTTATCTGGAAGTTAACGAAAGTCATTCCTGGGGAAGCTGGCGTGGGCAAATAGACGATATTTTAATTCATTTCTGGGAAGATACAACCTATGTGTCGGTCGCTTCCGATGGCATAACCAATCCCAACACACATTTACTGGTTGAAGCTTATCCAAATCCCTTTAACAATGCCATTACATTTACTATCACTGCTCCTTCCGCTAGCGGCCGGGGTGAATTGCTGATCTCTGACGTATCAGGGCGTGTGATTTTCCGTATAAACGTGATGTTGACGGCAGGAAACACGTACCAAATCCCTCTGGATTTTACCGGCCTTGCATCTGGCATTTATTTTTATACATTACGCCTTCCCTATCAGTCTCAATCGGGCAGAGTTATTCTTATGAAATAATTTGAGAAGGATGGTCTTCTTCCAGAGCGGCATTTTTAATAACAAAACCTGAAATGCCCCAGCCGTTATAACTATACTTCTATATCATATTTATAATATTAACTTGACACCCACGATCATCTGATTTATTTTCCCACGGGGGTCAGAGGTTCTGAACCCGACAATTCAAAGTTTATCTTTGACCCGATTCAATCATCCACAATTCCCAGTTTTTCCGGATAATCATCGCTCCTGATCAGTTCAATGGCTGTTTTTAATACATCATCATACTGTAAACCTGCATTGATTCTGCCATATTCCCCTTGTAAAAAACCATGGATTTCCATATGGAGCATACGAAGGATTTGTTCTTTAGATTCGAGAAGATACGTCTCTGTTTTTTCAAAATACCGCTTTTTTATTCCCTGAATTAACGCTTCAGTTTCACCGTCAAGCGCATGAACTGTCCGAAGCTCCTTTTCGAGTTTTTCTATGGATTTAAAATCCGGTGATTTGTAAACATAGGATTTTTCATTTAAATACCGGGTAAAGTGGTTAAACAGCTCATCCCGGTTTTTATTGTTATCATACCCGGAATATTGTTCCGAAAAATTCCGTGCAAAATCAAAGTAATACCCTTTGTTCCAGATATCAGCTGCTGCGGGCAACATGATTTCAGATTCTACTAGAGTGTCCGGAACAATTCCCCCGTTATTGGGCATTTTCCGTCCCCCGCGGGTATAATATTCGATCGAAACCTCATCGCTTTTCAGGATAATTTTACTTTTTTCAAAATAATCCTCTTTTTGTATCATCCTCCCGCTGGGGATATAGTACTTTGACGTTGTTAGTTTTAAAGAGCTTGAATCATCAAGACTGATAATGTTCTGGACCAGACCCTTCCCAAAGGAAGCAGTACCCACAATAATTCCCCGGTCAAGATCCTGGGTTACGCCGGCGACAATCTCAGAAGCAGATGCGCTGCCCCCGTTTATCAATATTGCAACACGCGTTTTTGGATCAATAACCGTTTGACGATTTAATGCATATTCCCTGTTAATCCGCGGATTTTTTCCCCTTGTAGAAACGGCAATATCTGTTGAATTTATGTACAGATTCAGAATATCAATCGCTTCTGTCAGCAGTCCGCCTGAATTATTTCTCAAGTCAAGAATCAGAGCATCAATACCATCTTTTTTAAACCGGTTTAACGTGTCTTTTATTTCATCAGAAGCATCTTTGGAAAAACCGTTCAATTTTATATAGACAATTCCCGGTTCAATAAAACCGGCATACGATACTTCCTGTAAATGAATGATTTCTCTTACTATTGTAACATCTTTCATTTCCCTTTCGGCCGATCGGTAAATGGTTAATGTTACAGGCTCTCCCGGAGCCCCCCTTATTTTTCCCGATGCATCATTCAGGTTCATGCCCATCGTGGAAACACTGTCGATTTTCAGGATCCGGTCGCCCGGCAGAAAACCCATACGCCACCCGGGTGTCCCTTCCATGGGAGATATAACGGTCAGTGTGTCATTTCTGATCCCGATTCGAACACCCACACCGCCGTACTGACCGGTTGTCAGCAAATCCATTTGAAACTTTCGGCTTTTCTCAAGGTACTCCGTATACGGATCCAACGATTCTGTCATGCCGAGAATTGCTGCTTTAGCCAGTGCTTCAGGATCAACATCATCGGCATAATACTGCATAATGGTGTAAAAGGCCTTGTTGATTTTTTCCCGCGATTCAATAATATCTTTATTGGTGACTGACGCCGGGGATAACCTGATAATAATGAATATTAACAGAACCCCTTTGAAGGCATTTTTAAACATAGTTTTTTACTGATAGAATTGTTTGAATTGTCATACTGATCCGGTCCGGCGATTCACAGCCGTCCAAAATAATACAGCGATCCGGTTCATCCCTGCCTATGGAGAGAAATCCGTCACGAACTCTTTCCCGAAAATGATTATGTTCATTTTCCATGCGATCCGGTGATTTTCCCGCCTGCTTCATCCTCTCAACTGACATGTCCGGGTCAATATCAAAAATAAACGTTATATCCGGAACAAGCCCGTGTGCACCAATACGGTTCAGTTGGCGAACCTGATTCAGATCAAGCTTCCGTCCATAACCCTGATAGGCAGTTGTGGAATCATAAAAGCGGTCGGATAAAACGATCATGTTTTTCTCCAGTGCCGGTTTTATAATTTCCGAAACAAGCTGGCTCCGTGCAACGGCAAACAGCAAAAGTTCGGTCATGGGAGCCATTTCCGTATATTCACGATTCAGAAGGATTGCCCTGGCTGCTTCTCCAATCGTCGTTGAACCGGGATCACGGATTTCAAGAACATTACACCCTTTGGATCGTAAGAATGTTGCCGTATTTCGGACTTGTGTGCTTTTACCGCATCCGTCTAATCCTTCAAATGTTATAAATATTCCTTTACCTTCCATTGATATAACTCACCCCCAGGGATGTAACCGTCCCAAGTCCGCCGTAACTGAATGCAGACAAATTGATTGATACGCCTTTGAACGAATATTTTCCGCCAAGGGCAATCCCGGCAATATAATCCGTTCCCAGGTTGTCTGTCTGGAGTCCGCGTCGCCGGAAATCCAGACCGGTCATAAACTGCAGCGATTCGGATCCCTGAAAATATCCGCCCAGTGTCAGGTTGTCCAATTCATGACGCCCCTGATATCGATAATCAATATTCATTTTCAAAGGGAGATATTCAAGATGGTGTGTAACGGAAAACCGGTAATGGTTCTGTTCCGTTAAGGAATAGTCCGTATAAACAAAGGCAACGTGTGTTTTATCCTGAAAAAGTGTAATTGTTACGCCATAGGATAACACGGAATATGCATCCCGGCTGTCATCGATATGATCCGTAACATAGCGGGCAGAAGCGCCTGCACTGAGTTTTGATGACAATCTGCGGCTTAAAGCGGCAAAGTATTGGATTCGGCCTGCCGTAAAATCTCCCGTAAGAACACCTTCCGGATCCCGTTCATCGAATTCGCCGTAAAGTTCATTGTTCAGTCCAATCGAAACCGTGTTTTTCCGTTTACTAAAGCGTCCGGTAAGCTGAGACACCCGAATACCTGCCGGTAAAAGACTTAATTCCGCCGAGGCAGAGTAGTTGAGATTTGCCGGAATGAGGGAAGGATTGATCCAGACATTTTCAGGTATAACATGAAGGGCGCCGCCGGAGCGTGCCAATCCCCAATAGGATGGCGATGCAAGGATATCTGTTTCAGGTATGATCTCAGCCTTGACTCCGGATACAGATACAAACAGAAGAAAAGTCAGTAATATTTTTTTATTCATGGTCGGAATTTACACTTTTTCATTTCACTTATGAAGCCGGCATATCGTTATGTTCAATGCTGTCTTCGATACTCCATTTTTGATAAATCAGCCTGTTTTTTCTTTTAACTTTGAGCCATGCAAGCAATACGAGCAGCGGCAGAATAATCCATAAAAGATAATGGATGTCCACCAGTGCATAGGCTCTGTATTGTTTTTTTGCCCATAATTGCCAATTTGCGCTGTAGTATTCGGGGGCATATCCAAAAACAATTTCAAACGCTTCATTCCAGCCGAGACCTTCATTCATGAGAATTAAAAGTCTCCCTATGGAGTGATACCCGTGTTCTGAAATGAGATAATAAACCGCCGAAACACTCTGGGCATAGGCCAGCTGAGCTCGGTTTCTTTCAAATTTCAGTACATCATCAATTTTATGAAGGTCAATAAATTTCCCGTAAAGGGCTGCCTGTCCCAGAAGGACTTTCTTCTTCCAGTCGAATTGTTCTGCCTCGAATTGTGCCAGTCCTTCATTAAGCCATCGGGGGAAATACCCGGAACGGACAACCGGTTCAAGCGCAAGGTGGACCATTTCATGATAAAGAGTGGACGCAAGTTCAGGAAAACTCTGCCGGCTGAAGCGGGGACTTTTTAACAGGATTTTTCGTCCCTGATACTGAGCTGCAGCCATTCCCCAATGGGGGAAATCATCTCCGGAATTCTTACGGAATGTGCTCTCATCCGAACTGATAACAATACTGAAAGGCGTCATTTCCAAACTTAACTTCTGGCGAATTTCATTTTGAAAAATCTCAGCCCTGCCGGCAACATATTCTGCCACTTTATGATCTTTCCCGGCATATTCCACCGTAAAATTCTTTTTTACAAGAGTTTCTGCATGTAAATACCCTATAAAAAAGCAGGCAATGAGAACTGTGAAAAATATTTTAATTTTGGTATTCATTAATTCATTGCAGCGGGATCGGCATCAAGGAGAATATTCAGTCCCTGTTTTTTATTTCTTTTATCATAGGATATGTCAATCAGGATTTTTTTCATGCGTTTCATAAGCTGATCTTCATGCCGTTTGAATTTTAGGAGTATTTGCCAGCGATACGTTTCCTTTAGTTTTTCAACAAGCGCCGAAGAGGGACCAAGAACTTGTTCGCCGGGCATATACCGTTTGCAAATATCAGAAATTTGCTTTGCACCGGCCATAACCCGTTCACGGCTTTTTCCGCTGACTCGAACCATGATCAGCCTGCTGTAAGGAGGATATAAGAGCTGTTCTCTCCGATCCAGTTCCTGTTTGTAAAAAGATGTAACGTCCAGACTGGCGGCCAGTTCCACTGCCGGATGTTCAGGCCGCCAGCTTTGTATGATAACCCGTCCTGCCAGTGTCCCCCGGCCGCTGCGTCCTGCCACCTGTGAAACCAGCTGCCATACACGTTCTGCACTTCGAAAATCAGGAATGCCCAGACCTGTATCTGCATTGATGATGCATACAAGCGTTACATTGCTGAAATCAAGTCCTTTGGATACCATCTGGGTTCCGACAAGTATATCATAGGTATGTTGTTCAAAGGCATTCAGAATTTTTATGTGGGCATGACGGTCGCGGGTTGAATCCAGATCCATCCGAATGATCCGTGCTTTGGATATTCGTTTGCTGATTTCATCTTCCACACGTTGGGTTCCGCTGCCGGAAATCGTGATTTTTTTTTCACCGCAGGATGGACACTTCTGAGGAATATTCTCGTGATGGTCACAATAATGACATATCAATTGATTATACGGTTTATGCCATATCATGGAAACGGAACAATGCGGGCATTCCAGTGTTGAGCCGCAGGAACTGCACCGGGCAAACGTGTGATAACCGCGCCTGTTCAATAAAACGATAGCCTGTTCGCCCCGTTTAAGACAATTTCTCAGTTCTTCTATCATTTCCGGACTGAATAAGTCATCTTCCACATTCTTTTTACGCATGTCAATGATGTGCACTTCCGGATATCCTGCCAAACCGAATCGTTCTCTTAATGTCAGCAGATGATACTTTTTTGTTTGCGCCAGAAACCAGCTTTCAACGGAAGGGGTTGCCGATCCCAGAATGACCGGAATATTCAGCAATTTTGCGTAAAATACCGCAGAATCCCTTCCGTGGTATCCGGGTGCCTGTTCATGTTGTTTGTATGAAGAATCATGCTCTTCATCAACAACAATCAATCCCGGATTCTGAAAAGGAGAAAAAAGGGCACTTCTTGCGCCAATGACAACCTGAATATGCCCCCGTCGGATCATGTGCCATGTCCAGATTCGTTCAGCCGGGCTCATCCTGCTATGCCAAATAGCGACTTTTTCACCAAAAACACTGCGAAACCGGCCGGCCACATGGGGTGTTATAGAAATTTCAGGAACCAGGATCAATGCTTGTTTCCCGCGTGCCAGGGCCTCACGGGCCAGATGAATATAAACTTCTGTTTTACCGCTTCCCGTAATGCCGTGAAGCAATACGGGATAAAATGAATCAAAGTTGGAAATAACCGTTTTAATAACATCCTTTTGTTCAACCGTCAGTTTAATATCCCGCACTTTCGGTTCATACCCGCTAGAAAAAGGATCGGAAGATACTTCCATGTCAATGGGTGTAAGAAACCCGTTTTTAATCAGAGTTTGAATAACAGAACGGCTAACTCCGGCTGCTTTCTGAAGGTCAGTCACGGAAAATTCTTTAACCGCCTGACTTTTTAAAAAATTGAGGACTCTTGCATGATTTTGCCGTTCTGCTTTCTTCCCGGGATCCGTTAAATATACAGCTTTGACGGTTCGAACGGATTTTTCAACAGAAAATACGTTGTCCGGAAGGATCTTTCGATTTGAAATCAGCTCGTTTACAAGAGTTTTTTTATCGTCAGAAAGTGCGTTGATAAGATTTAATGAAAGCCCTGAAGCCGGAATGTTTAATGACAGAACATCTGTATCCGTTTCAAATTCGGGAGCCGGAAAATAGCGAACTTCCTTTTTAAATCCGCTCTCCGAGGGGTGAGCGGCACGATAAACAAGCCCGATTGGAGCCATATAATAATCTGACATCCAATGAAACAGATCTCGTTGGGATTGAGTAAATAAGGGCTCATTATCCCGGATTTCGGATATTTCTTTCAATTTGAATTTGTCGTCTTCAGGAGAAACATCAGAAATGCCAACACAGTAGCCTTGTTGCCGTCTTGAACCAAAGGGGGCTATGACGCGGCAACCCGGTTTAAGCCGATCTGTTAAAGAATCCGGCACCATGTACGTAAATGTCTGCATGACATCTATAGGAAAAGCAATTTCACAAACCTTCGCAATCATAAAGGAAGTTATTCCCGGAAAAATTATTACTCAACAAAAAAGGTCCTGTCAACTGTCGACAGCACCCTTTCTGTATTTATTAAACCGAATCCGGAAAACCGGATCCGGGGAATTTACTCCTTAACGACCCAGAGTTTTACCTGGGCAGTTACTTCCCCGTGAAGTTTAATGGGAATATCATAGACACCCAATGCTTTAATGGGCTCAGAAAGGTTGATGTGACGTTTATCCACTTCAAACCCTTTTTCAGCCAGCAGATCAGCAATCGTTTGTGATGTGACAGAACCGAAAATTTTGTCATCTTCACCGGCTGCAACAGATGTAGTCAAAGAGATATTCTTTAACTTTTCCGCCATTCTTTTGGCTTTATCAATCGCCGCTGTTTTCTTTCTGTCCACATTCTTTTTCAGTTCGTCTGCGATCTTAAGATTAGAGCGGGTTGCTTCAACTGCCAAATCTTTTGGAATAAGGAAATTCCGGGCATACCCATCCTTAACCGTAATGATATCTCCGGCATTCCCTAACGTATCAATATTTTTCTTCAATATTATTTTCATGACGGATATCTCCCTTAATTTTGAGTTACATCGTAAGCATAGGGCAGAAGGGCAATATTCCGGGCACGTTTGATTGCCGTTACTAATTCGCGTTGATGTTTTGAGCAGGTACCCGTAACACGACGGGGAATAATTTTCCCTTGTTCCGTGATAAAACGGCGAAGTGTTTTATAGTCTTTATAATCTATTTCAAACTTCTTGTTTTCACAGAACTTGCAGACTTTTTTCTTTGAAATGAAAGCCATTTCATGTTCTCCTTTTATAAATGATAAACCGGTCTATACAATTTCTTTAGAAGAAACGTCTTCATCATCTTCGGCAGCATCCGAAGTTGTTTCTTCGAATTCTTCTTCCTCATCTTCCTCTTCATAATCATCTTCGTCCAGATCCAGGTCTTCTTCTTCTTCAACAGATGAAACAGCGATAGGTTCTTCTGTCTCTGAAACATTGTCTTTGATTCTGACAGGCAGTCCAGTGGGCTTTTCTTCAAGACGGACAATCAATTGAGCCAGTATCTGTGCCTGAATTTCAAACCATTTCTGAAGTTCAATTACAATTGAAGGGCTGGCTTCAAAATGCATCAGGACATAAGATCCGGATTTTTGTTTTTCAATGGGATAAGCAAGCCTCCGTTTACCCCAGTCATCCACCGCCAGAAGCGTGCCGCCCAATTCAACAATACGGTTTTCAACCATCTTTATCACTGAATTCAGACGGTCCTGTTCATAGTTGGGATGAACAATGAATAGTGTTTCGTAATACCTCAAGTTTGTATCTCCTTTATATTATTTCATTAACGTTAAGAATGATGCTGTTGAATGATGCATCCGCTGCATAATGAATTTTTATCATTCTCACTCCGTAATTTCCTTAATCCGTTACCGGCAAATAATCGGTGCTATCACCAAAGACACAACCGACATCAGTTTTATCAGTATATTCAATGATGGACCTGCCGTATCTTTGAACGGATCTCCCACCGTATCGCCTACGACAGATGCTTTATGAGCATCACCGCCCTTGCCGCCAAGATTCCCGTTTTCAATATATTTTTTAGCATTGTCCCAAACCCCGCCGGAATTTGCCATAAAAACGGCCATAAGCACCCCTGTTACTGTGGTGCCTGCCAGCAATCCTGCTAGCATTGAAGCATCGTAAAAACCCACAATAACCGGTACGCCAATCGCCAGCAGTCCGGGCATAACCATTTTACGGATGGCTGCAGAAGTGGAAATATCTACACAGCGTTTATAATCCGCTTTGGCATCACCGGTCATAAGTCCCTTTATCTCGCGAAACTGTCGGCGGACTTCTCCAATCATGGCAAATGCTGCATCGCCGACAGCCTGCATAGCCATTGACGAAAAAAGAAACGGAAGCATGCCGCCAATAAAGAGTCCGGCCATAATTCTGGGCTCGGTCAGATCAATCTGATCAATTCCGGCTGTCGTTTTATAGGCATTGAACAAGGCTAAAGCTGTAAGAGCAGCTGAACCAACTGCAAATCCTTTACCGATTGCCGCTGTTGTATTGCCAACAGCATCCAATGCATCTGTCCGTTTGCGAACGTCTTTTTTCAGGCCGGCCATTTCGGCTATTCCACCGGCGTTATCTGCAATCGGTCCAAAAGCATCCACGGAAAGCTGCACTCCTATTGTTGTCAGCATGCCGAGTGCAGAAATTGCAATTCCGTACAATCCGGCATAATTACTGGCAGCCATGATTGTTCCTGCCAATACAATAATAGGTAATGCAGTACTTTTCATCCCCATGCTAAGTCCGGCTATGATATTGGTTGCCGTCCCTGATGAAGCCGCATCTGCGACTTTATGGGCAGGTTTTTTGTTATCAGCTGTATAGTATTCCGTAATTTTCCCAATGAGTGTCCCTGCTAAAATCCCGCATAAGGCTGATATAAAGACGCCTGAAATATCCAGTCCGCTTTGCCGTCCTGACGTAAACAATCCTTCCGGTAAAACGGCTCGAATAATGAAGAATGAAAGGATCATCATCAATCCGGCCGAACCATATTCGCTGATATTCAGTGCTTTATGTGGATTCAACCGTTTACTGCCCCGAACAAGAAACACACCGGCAATGGAGACCAGAATTCCAACCGCAGCCAGGATCAGGGGCAGCAGGACAAACTCGCCATGGAATTTTCCATTCACTGTAACCGTTGCTCCCAAAACCATGGCACCGATTATTGATCCCACATAGGATTCAAAAAGATCGGCACCCATACCGGCGACATCCCCCACGTTATCACCCACATTATCGGCAATTACGGCAGGATTTCTGGGATCATCTTCCGGAATACCGGCTTCGATTTTACCCACCAGGTCCGCACCTACATCCGCTGCTTTTGTATAAATACCGCCGCCAACACGGGCAAAAAGTGCGATGGAACTGGCTCCCAGGCTAAATCCGCTAAGAACAGGCAGAACCGAAATTCGAAGGGTTTCCGGATCCTCTCCAAACAGTCTTGTATAGAGAATAAACAAAGACCCCAATCCCAGCAATCCAAGTCCAACAACACTGAGTCCCATGACCGAACCGCCGGAAAAGGCTACAACCAATGCTCTGGATAGACTGCTTTTTGCAGCTTCCGTTGTTCTGACATTGGCTGCAGTCGCAATACGCATACCGATATACCCGGCAAGACCGCTGGTCAAAGCCCCGGTCAGAAAGGACAGGGACACCAGTCTGAGTACACCGGAATAGCTCACAAAGAGCAACACTGTAACGACAGCAATAAAAACGGTGAGGACTTTATATTCCCGAACGAGAAAAGCCATCGCTCCGTCGCGGATATTTTGGGCTATTTCCTGCATTTCCTTGCTTCCGGGATCCTGCCTGTAAACCCAGACAGACCGGTAAAAAGCATAGAGTAACGCAAGAATACCGGCAGCCGGGATCAACCATGTTACAAGAGTTATCATAACTTTTTCTCTCCGGATATATCATTGATAGAATCATCATTATCGCTTCTGTCATTCCGGTTATACATGTTCATAACCGTATTCAAATCCGTTTTAAGAAAGAGTTCCACAGCATCAGCTGCCTTACTTACCAGTTCATTAAGCTGGGTCTTTTCATGTGCATAAAAAGGCTTTAACACATAGATTTCTGCATCCATGGTCCGTCTGTCAGGCGTGTTGATACCGATTTTAAGACGGGGAATTTCCTGTGAACCCATACTATTGAAAATGGACTTTAATCCATTATGTCCGCCGGCAGAACCGGCCGGACGAATTTTTATGCGTCCAAAGTCCACATCCAGATCATCATGAACGATCAGCATCTGATCTAAATCAACGGTATATCGTCTGCAGACATCCTGAACGGCCTGTCCGCTGAGGTTCATATACGTCATGGGTTTAATGAGAAGTGATCCGGTACTCATCCGGGATTCAAGGAAAGCACCTCTGCCGGTTTTAAACTGCAAATTATTCCTTATCGCCAGCTCATCCAGGACCATAAATCCCAAATTATGCCGCGTTTGTGCATATTTTTTCCCCGGATTTCCCAAACCGACGACCACTTTCATATCTCCGGATTATTCCTCAGTTTCTTCTCCGTTCTCTTCTTCTTCACCTTCGGCCTCTTGTTCAGCTTCGGCTTCTTCTTCTACGAGAGTTGCCTTGGACGGAGGTGTTACCGTTACGATCAAAGCATCTTCCGGTGTTAAAATATTCACGCCTTCAAGTGACAGATCGCTCACATGCAGCGTATCATTCAGTTTTAAATGACTGATATCAACATCCAGCTCATGGGGAATTTCCCCTGCTTTACACTTTATGTGCAATTCATAGAGATGGGTATCCAGCAAACCGCCTTCTCTAATTCCGGGAGCTGTGCCGGTAAAATTAATCCTTACAGCCACTTCAATCTCTTCTTCAAGACTGACACCCTGAAAATCCACATGGATTATTTCATCTGAAACCGGATGATATTGTATGTCTTTAAAAATGGCTTTTTTAGGACGTTTCCCATCATCTACAAACAGATCAACCAGTCTTTCGCCGGTTTTTAAAACTTTATGCAACTCCAACAAATCAACACTCAAAGGCATGGGTGTTTCATTATGTGTATAATAAATACACGGTATCCGACCGGAAGCACGAAGCTTTTTCATCTTCTCTTTTCCCACGTCGGTTCTTTTGCCAACATTCAATTTGACTGCTTCTGTCATTTTATCGTTTCTCCTATTTTCAATGATGATTTATCTGAAAAGTACACTTATTGAATCTTCGTTGTTTGTTCTCTGGATTGCCTCTGCAAAAATATCTGCAACAGAGACAATATCCATTCGATCAATCCTCTTTTCAGGAGGAAGGTAAATGGTGTCTGTTGTTATGATCCTGTCAATGGGCGAATTCTTTAACCGTTCAATTGCTTCACCGGAAAGGACCGGATGGGTAAACATGGCATAGATATTTAATGCGCCCAGATCTTTCAGGCGTTTGGCGCCGGCAACAAGGGTCCCTGCCGTATCACACATATCGTCAACAATCAAAGCCCTTTTCCCTTTCACGTCTCCGATCAGATGCATTACCTCTGATTGGTTGTGCCCTGTCCGGCGTTTGTCTACAATCGCAAGGCTCCGGTTCAATACGCCTGCATAGCTTCTGGTCCGGTGAACACTTCCCATATCCGGTGCAACAATAACCAAATCAGAACTCGTATCATCACTCAGTGAAGCGCAGTGTTCAAGCAGTGCCGGTCTGGAATACAGGTGATCAAAGGGGACATCCACATAACCCTGGATCTGTGTGGAATGAAGATCCATGGCCATTATACGGTCAGCACCGGCTTTCACCAGCAGGTCCATAAACAAGCGGGCAGAAATAGGAACTCTGGGCTGATCTTTTCTGTCCTGCCGGGCATAACCGTAATACGGCAAAACAGCTGTGATTCGTGATGCTGAAGCCCTTCGGGCAGCATCAAGGATCAGAAGAAGTTCCAGATAGTTTTCTGCCGGAGAATTTGTGGATTGGATGATATAAACATCCTTCCCCCGGATGCTTTCTTCAAAACGCACCCAAATCTCACCATCACTGAAGTGCTTGATGGTCAACGGACCGACGCTAATTCCCAGCTTTTCACAGATGCTTTCAACCAGGGGCCGGTTAGAACTCCCGGAAAATACTTTCAGTTCGCCATACATGAGTATGTACCTCTGCTTTGGATTAATAAAAGACTGTTATATGTGGAAGTGAGCTCAGGGGAGAGGAGTCGAACCCCTATTGACGGGACCAAAACCCGCTGTCCTGCCATTAGACGACCCCCGAGTATCATGTTTCACCTGTTGGCTGACAAATATGAACACGGCCCCATGACTTCAGGGTTTCCCCGCAAGCCACAGCTTTGTCATCAGAGCAGAATATCCCATACACAGTCGAGCCGGAACCCGACAAACCGGCAAACAATGCTCCGCAGTCAAGCAGCGCAGTTTTTATAGCACCGATTTGTGGATATGCCGGAATAATCACCCTTTCAAAATCATTTTCAAAAAACCGCCAGGAAAATCCCTGACGCAGAAAGCTCGAAATATTAGTTTTTTTCACCGTATCTGTCAAGGAAATTCTCAGCTCTTTGTATGCCCAGGGTGTGGAAATGTGAAAAGGCGGCATAACAAGACATACGGTCCAATCCAGGGGTATTTTTACAGGTCTCAGTTCATCCCCGATTCCGGCAGCATAAACCGTTCCCCCTTTCAGGAAAAACGGAACATCTGCCCCCAGTCCGACAGCCAGCGAAAACAAATCCGGCACATTTTCGCACAGGGATGAAAAATATTTCAGGATTGCCGCCGCATTCGATGACCCGCCTCCCAATCCTGCTCCTACAGGAATATTTTTCTCCAGAGAAATCTCTGCTCCCAGCCCATCGGGCAGATAAGGCCTTAAACTGTTGATTGCTTTGAGAATCAGATTTGTGTTATCAATGGGAATTCCTTCCTGATTGCAGGTCAGATTAAAATTTCCGCGCTGGTTTACTTCAATATGTATGATATCAGCAAAATCAATCTCCTGAAAAATTGTTTCCAGCAAATGATAACCATCTGTTTGTCTCCGCCCTAAAATCCTTAAACCAATATTTATTTTTGCATTTGCCCGGAGGATTGCCATGATATCAATCCTTAAGGACTTTATTCAATCGCCGAAGACTCTCTTCTTTTCCGAGATAATAGACAATTACGCCCAGCTCAGGTCCGTGCAGATCACCGGTTAAAGCAATACGGACAGGCATCCATAAATTTTTGCCTTTTACACCGGTCTCATTTTGAACCGCCTTCATGACGGGGAAAAAATCAGCCGGTTCGTTCACGGGAATCGATTCCAGATTTTTTACCAGCACTGATAAAACATTCCGCGTCCTCTCCAGCGTCATTATTTCAGCCCCCTCTCCCTGGACAGGAAGACTTGCTTCCCGGATAAAGGGCTCCAGTTTTTCCGGCAACTCATCGAATCGGGACAATCCTGATTTGAGTGTCTGCAGCACTAGATTTCCCCGGTCATTCAGGGTTATACCTGACAGCCATTTTTCTGCTTCATTCAAGTAAGCCGTTTCATCCATAGCCTGAATATACTGCTGATTCATCCAATTAAGCTTTTCTACATTAAATACAGCCCCTGCCTTATTAACACGATCCAGAGAAAAGAGCTCTATCAGTTCGTCCATTGAAAAAATTTCACGATCATCTCCCGGATTCCAGCCCAGTAATGCAAGGAAATTGTTAAGTGCCTGAGGTAAATATCCTTTGGCAAGATAATCTTCCACTGCTACGTCACCCTGACGTTTGGAAAGTTTGGATTTATCGGGATTGAGAAGAAGCGGAAGGTGTGCAAAAACAGGCGGCTTCCAGCCAAGATATTCATACAGAAGCAAATGTTTGGGAAGAGAAGGAAGCCATTCTTCACCTCTGATGACATGTGTAATTCCCATGTAATGATCATCCACAACATTGGCTAAATGATAGGTAGGAAATCCGTCTGACTTGATCAAAACCTGGTCGTCTATCCGTTTGTATTCCACACTTACGTCGCCCCGGATTTCGTCATGAAACGTCATTGTTCCTTCTCCGGGAACGTTCATACGAATGACAAAAGACTCATGCCGAGCTCTGAATTCCGACTCGGCAGGATCCAAATCCCGGCACAATCCGTCATAACCCGGCGCTTCTCTATTGGCGATCTGCTGACTTCTGAGTTCTGCCAGCCTTTCTTCAGAACAGAAACACCGGTATGCTTTTCCCTCTTTCAGCAGACGGGTTACTTCTTTATCATAAATATGCCGTCTCTGACTTTGGAAATAAGGGCCGTTACTGTTTTCTATTCCCGGACCTTCATCCCAATCCAGCCCCATCGCTTTCAAACTGCCGATCAGATTTTCAACGGCCCCTTCAACATATCGGGATTGGTCTGTATCTTCAATCCGTAAAATGAAACGACCCTTGTGTTTCTTTGCAAACAGATAATTATATAGTGCCGTTCTGTGTCCGCCAACATGGAGATATCCTGTGGGACTGGGAGCAAACCGTACTATGACTGTCACGTTGAATCCTTTCTTGGTTTAGACATTGAGCTCGCTGTGCTCGCTGTTTAAGAGCTCATGGGCTCATGGGCTCAAGAGTTCTGAGGTTCAGAAGTTGAGACGTTGAGACGTTGAGGCTCGCGGTGCTCGCAGTGGACAGTCGACAGTCGTCAGTGGGCAGTCAACAGGCAATCAACTTTTCGACTTTCGACTTTCGACTGTCGACTGACGACTGCCGACTGACGACTGATGACTGCCCACTACCTGCTTCCGACTACCAGTACTGCTGCCATTGCGGCAATGCCTTCCTCTCTGCCGGTAAATCCGAGTCCCTCTTCAGTTGTTGCTTTAACCGATACTGAATCCACCGGTATATTCATCACTTGGGCAAGGTTATGGCGCATTTGAAACAGAAAAGGGGCGACTTTTGGTTTCTGCAGAATCAGTGTCACATCAACATTTACAACGGAAAAATGGTGTTGTTCCAGGAGAGAGACAACATGTTTCAAGAGTTTCAGACTGTCGGCATTTTTAAAGACAGGGTCGGTGTCTGGAAAGTGAGTGCCGATATCTCCTAAAGCCGCTGCACCCAAAAGGGCATCCATTACGGCATGAGCGAGAACGTCTGCATCGCTGTGTCCCAGCAGTCCCTTGTCATGAGGAATAGTCACACCGCCTAAAATCAGAAGCCTCCCTTCTGTCAGGCGATGAACATCATAACCCTGTCCAATACGAAGTTTCATATTTTTTCACCAAATATTCAGCCGTTACCAGGTCAAACGGCGTAGTAATTTTTATATTTTCGGGTATATCCTGAATAATTGCCAACGTATAACCATACCGCTCTGCAAGCATGCATTCATCAGTGCCGTAAAACCCGTGTGAATAAGCTTTTTTATAAACATCTTTCAGAACAGAAGAATGAAACATTTGCGGTGTATGGATTTGAATCAGATCATCCCTGGGAACGGTTTCAACAATTTTTTCTCCCTCCACTCTTTTAACGGTATTTACAACAGGAATCCCCGCAGCAGCGCCATGATATTTTTTCAGAAGCTGCAATCCGTCATGGATAACGGACGAAGCAAAAAAGGGACGAACGGCATCATGAACAAGGATGACATTGTTTTCCCTGTTAGCTGCTTTAATGCCGTTCCATACAGAATCCTGCCTTTCCGGGCCGCCTTCGGTAATTTTGACCGGTATGTTTGAATTCAAATGTTTCACAAGATCAACAGCCATATCGTTTACATTCGGTGATACTGCTAAAATTAATTCATCAACAAAAGGATGCTTAATAAACCGCATCATGGTATACCATAGAACCGGTTTATTGAATAGAGTCAAAAAAGGTTTGGGCGTCTCGGATCCCATACGTTTCCCAAGGCCGGCAGCCGGGATGATGACCGAAATCCTGACATTATCTAAAGATTTCATAAATATCAGAGAATAAGCATAGCGTCGCCATACGAGAGAAAGCGGTAATTCTCATTTACGGCATGTTTATAGGATTTCAATAAAAATTGACGATCCACAAATGCTGAAGCAAGTATTAAAAGAGTCGATTTGGGCTGATGAAGATTTGTCAGGAAAACATCCACGACTTTCAGGTCCTGCGGCGGAAAAATGAATTTATCGGTCCAGGTCTTTTTGGGATTGACATCTGTTCCGGAAATTATGGATGATTCCAAAGCTCTTACGACGGAAGCTCCTGCGGCAACAACCCGTTTTCCTGCGTCTTTAACATTATTGATTGCTTGAGCAGATTCCTCACTGATTTCAAAATACTCCGAATCCATATGGTGGCGATGCAGATCCTCAACCATTATATGACGAAAAGTACCCAGTCCGATATGAAGTGTAACAGGAACGGTTTTAACCCCTTTTTTGCGTATGCGGTCCATCATTTCCGGAGTGAAATGGAGTCCGGCCGTAGGAGCTGCTACAGCGCCGGGTTTTTCTGCAAAGACTGTTTGATACCGTTCTCTGTCCAAAGACTCACTCTCTCTGTTGATATACGGGGGAAGAGGCGAATGACCTTCTTTAAGAACAAATGCCATAAACTCTTCTTTGGGACAATTATGCCGTATAACCCTGCCGCCTGAAACTGTATTGTCTATAACATCGCTGTAAATGTCGTCACTGAACCTGAGTTTGTTGCCGATCCTTACTTTCCGGGCCGGTTTAACCAGAATTTCCCAGATCTGATTTTCCAGTTCCCGCAGAAGGAAAACTTCAACCGTAGCATCCGTTTTATCTTTACGGGCTATCAGTTTGGCAGGGAAAACCCTTGTATCATTATATACAAGACAATCTCCCGGTTCCAAATAATCGATGAAATCATTAAAATGTTTATCCTCCAGCTTTTCTGTTTTTGTATGGAGGACCATCATTCTGGAATCACCCCGTTTTTTTGTCGGATACTGGGCAATAAGTTTTTCCGGCAGTTCATAGTCAAAATCCGACAAACGGTATGTCTTCGGCTGAGTATCGAAAATTTCAAACTTCGTCATTGAAGAGTGTCTCCTGTATCTTAGGATTAGAAATTTTTATATTTAAATGTTCATAAGCCCTGATCAGGGCCAAACGCCCTCTGGATGTCCGTTTCAAAAAACCTTCCTGAATAAGAAACGGTTCATAAACTTCTTCAATCGTTTCGGCTTCTTCTCCAATGGCCACAGCCAGATTCTGGAGTCCAACCGGTCCGCCTTCGAAGGTTTTGACAAGCGTATTTAAAATTCTGATATCCATTTCATCCAGGCCCACTTCATCAACATCAAGCATTTGAAGCGCCCTTTTGGCTGTTTCAAGCGTAATCACTCCATCTGCCCGCACTTGTGCAAAATCCCTGCACCGCCTTAAAAGTCTGTTGGCAATTCGTGGCGTCCCCCGGGAACGGCCGGCAATTTCAGCAGCCCCGTCAGGCGTTATCTCAATATTCAGAATACCGGCAGATCGCTTTACAATTTTGGACAGTTCGGTCATGCTGTAATAATCTAGACGGAGTACGATTCCAAAACGGGCACGGATGGGTGATGTTAAAAGCCCGGCACGTGTTGTGGCGCCAACCAGCGTAAACCCTTCCAGGTCAAGTTGAATGCTTCGTGCACTGGGACCTTTATCAATCATAATATCAATACGGAAATCTTCCATAGCTGAATAAAGATATTCCTCAACAACCCTGTTTATCCGGTGTACTTCATCAATAAATAACACATCAGAGAAATTCAGATTTGTTAAAAGTCCGGCTAAATCTCCGGCCCTTTCCAGAACCGGACCGGATGTGACTTTAATACCTGTATTCAACTCATGAGCGATAATATGGGCTAATGTTGTTTTTCCCAGACCGGGCGGACCAAAAAGAAGCACGTGATCCAACGGTTCGCCCCGTTTTTGGGCTGCTTCAATATAAATTTTAAGTTTTTCAACAAGTTTTTTTTGACCCACAAATTCTGTCAGGACAGACGGTCTGAGCGTTATTTCAAGCTCTTCCTCCTGTTCCTTATAGGCAGGATTTGTAAATTCGGTACGCATCAAACAGTCTTTTTACGCTTTAAAACGTTCCGCACGGCATTCACGATGTCTGGAGAGCGAAGATGATAATGATCCAGCAGCTGATCAGCCGGCCCTGACTGACCGTATTGATCTTTCATTCCGATCATTTCAACCGGAACCGGGAAATGAGTACATGACCAATTGGCGACAACACTGCCCAACCCGCCGGCACATAAATGTTCTTCCGCTGTAACAAAAGCTCCGGTTTCATGGGCTGCTGACAAAAGAGCATCATGATCCAGGGGTTTAACCGTATGCATATTCAAAACACGAACAGAAATATTCTCTTCAGCAAGATTTCTTGCAGCCAACAATGCCTCATAAACCAAAATGCCATTGGCAATCACAGTAACATCATCCCCGTCTTGCAGCATTAGAGCTTTACCCAGCTCAAACGGTGCCTCTTCCGACGTTACCAACGGTGTGTTCTGACGGCCGAGCCGCACATAAAAAGGCCCGTCAATGTCTTTTATGGCTGTCAAAGCACGGATTGCTTCACGTGTATCACAGGGAACGATAACCCTCATATTGGGAATGACATGCATCAGCGATACATCTTCAATCATCTGATGGGAAACGCCGTCTTCGCCAACTGTAATACCTGTGTGAGTCGCAACAAGCTTAACGTTGGTTTTGGAATACGAAACAAGCATTCGGACCTGATCATAACAGCGTCCTGTCAAAAAGACACCGAATGTGGACACATAAGGTATAAACCCTTCCAAAGACATGCCTACGGCTGCCGCGACCATATTCTGTTCAGAAATTCCCATATTGTAAAACCGTTCGGGGAATTTTGCCGCAAACCAGTCAGCTCTTACAGAGCCTGAAACGTCCGCCGTAAACACCACAACCCGGTCATCCTTCTCTCCCATCGCAGCCGTTGCCAGGCCAAAAGCGTCTCGCGTGGGTTTGCTTTTTGGCGCAGTAAATATCTCTTTATCCAAATAACGTGACATAATCATTCTCCGCTCTGATAAAATGCTTCTATTTCATCAAGAGCTTTTTGTGCTTCTTCATCCTTGGGGGCCGTTCCATGCCATTTGGATACGCCATCCATAAAGGAAACGGGAAAACCCAGGCGGGTCCGAAAAAGAATAATTGCGGGCTTGCCTTTTAAGGATTTCGCTTGATCAAAAGCCTTAAATATTTCACTAAAATCGTTTCCGTTAGCTTCAATCACATGCCAGTTAAAGGCTTTCCATTTATCAGCCACGGGTTCGAGAGCGTTGATATCTTCAGTATTGCCGTCAATCTGAATAAAATTGCGATCCATAAAAACGGTCAGGTTGTCAAGTTTATAATGACCGGCACTCAGAGCGGCTTCCCAAATTGAGCCTTCCTGCGATTCACCATCACCAATGGAACAATAGATCCTATGGTCTTGATTTTTTTGCCGGGCTGCAAGAGCCATACCAACGGCAACACCCAGCCCCTGACCAAGACTGCCGGTGGAAATTTCAATCCCGGGTAAATTCGTCCGGCTGGGATGTCCCTGCAAACGTGATCCAAGCTCCCTCAGCGTCATCAGTTCTTCAACAGGGAAATATCCTGAATAAGCCATAGCTGCATAGAGAACCGGTACCACATGTCCGTTTGATAAGACAAAGCGATCTCTGCCCTCCCATTTGGGATTTGACGGATCATGGTTTAAAATCTTAAAAAAGAGAGCAGCAAAAATGTCGGAAAGTCCCAGCGACCCTCCAACATGCCCTGATTTTGCCTTATGAATCATCTGAACACAGCTGACTCGGATTAAACGGGCCTTCTCTTTTAACATATGAAGAGTCTTCTTATCAGGTGTACACATTCAAACACTCCGATTAATAAACAAAAACATTGATAAAATTTACTCATATTTCATTTGATTGGCAAACGTAACAATCTTACCGTTCATCCGTTTTTTTTATGATATGAAAACCGAATTGAGTTTTAACCGGTCCTGAAATTCTCCCTTTCGATAATTTTCTTACGGCATCTTCAAAAGGTTTAACCATTTGTCCTTCACCAATCCATCCCAGATCTCCCCCTTTGCCTTTACTCGGACATCTGGAAAAGTCACGTGCAAGGGATTCAAATGATCCTCCCTCTTTTAAACGTTTCAATATGGCTTCTGCAAGTGCTTTATCCTTCACCAATATATGGCTGGCTTTCCATTCCATGGGCATTCATCCTTCTGTATAAGAGTTAATCAATCACCACTGTCCGTGAAAAAGCGGTATACGTCCTGGGGCGTTTTACTGTTAAGAATTCTTTCTATTGCTTTATCTTTGCTCATGATTGCAGCAATATGGGATAAAATCTGGATATGGGGAACTGTTTTATTTTTCGGTGACAGGAGAAGAACAAAAACACGGCTTGGTTCGCCGTCCAGCGATTGAAAATCCACCCCTTTTCGATGGATTCCCACAGCCAGCGTAATACTTTCAACCTGATCAGTCCGTGCATGGGGAATCGCAAACCCGTTTTTCATCCCCGTACTGAAGGAAAGTTCACGCTCCCACACAGCGTCAAATACCGATTTTCGGTCATAAATCTGATATTGAGAATCAAGAATATCGACCAATTCTTCGATAATGGATTTCTTGTCGTTTTGTTTCAGGTTTAGACGGATGCACCCCGGATCCAGAATTCTTTTCAAGTCAATCCGTCTATCTTCTTCTCCTTCAGAAAAATCACTCTTCAGAGATTCGGGTTTTGTAATCTCCTTTAAACCGTCCATAATGTCCCGGATCTGAACAAACGATTCATACATCAATGTCTTAACATAATTGATATCATTGGGAGACGTCTCAAAAAACAGACCTTCAGGCTTACAGATCATGGTAATAAAAATATCATTCTTCCGGATTTGGTATAATTTATTTTCGAGAACCATTTGATTAATAAAAAAACCCTCTTCTTTGAAAAGCTGGACACTTTTTGCCGCAACAAAATCAACAATTTCCGAAGACGGAAGAGGAAATTCCGTAATAATACTGTCTGTCGGCATGATATCTTTAACTGTGCTTTTTTTACTGCTTTTCAGGGATTTATTCAACAAGAGTGGAGCTGTGAGTGTTGTAAATAATGTCATAAAAATTACCATGCCGAAAATATCAGTCGTCAGAATACCGGCGGATAATCCAATACCGGCAATGATCAGCGAGACTTCACCTCTTGGGATCATACCCAACCCTACCCGTATAGCACCGGTTGAACTGAATCCACGGAAGAGTACGGGAATACCGCACCCTGCCATTTTTGAGACCATGGCCCCGGCTGTATAAATCAATCCAAGAGTCAGGATCGGTTTTGATGCCAATACACGAATATCTACCATCATGCCGGATACCACAAAAAAGACAGGAACAGCAAAAAGATAAAGACTTTTCAATGATTCCTGTACCACATAGTTAAGATCCGTCCGGGAAAGGGACAGTCCCATAACATAAGCACCGATAATCATGGCAAGTCCGGCCTTTTCAAAAATGCCGGCTAATAGCAAGGCCATACCGAATGCCATAACCGACGGGACTTTTAAGCCTTTAAAGATTTTAAGAAATGAACTGATTCTTTGAGCAAAAACTAGTCCCAGACCTGTAAAAATCAGCCAAACTGCTATGGCCTTTACGACCGTAACAAATACATTTCCCCAAACAATAACGGATTGCTCAGACATATAGGCGGCGGAAATTCCTAAAATTGCTGTCAATAAAATAATTCCCAAAACGTCATCGATTACGGCACCGGCCAGAATGGTAACTCCTTCCGGAGAATCCATTTTCTTTCGTTCTGTTAATATACGGCCTGTTATTCCCACCGACGTCGCTGTGCTGATAACGCCTAAAAAGAGTGCTTCAGGACTCATAAATGGAAGGCCCAGAAGCCAGACACCTGTCATCGCACCTACAAAAAATGAGCAAGCTACACCACAAATACCCACAATAAGTCCTGTTCCGGTCAGTCGAAGGAAAAGCGATACATTCGTTTCCAGTCCAACCGTGAAGAGCAGAAGTATGGATGCCACAACCGCTATACCGTATAATTCCGGCTGAACCGGCACCGATGCATCCGGGAAATAGTGCAAATACGTTCCAAAAAGCCCGTATTTAAAACCCGGCAAAGGAATTCCTCCCAAAAGATATGGCCCGATAACAATTCCGCTAACCAGCTCTCCCATGACGCCGGGCAATTTTAATGTTTGGAAAAGTGTGGAAAAACCGCGGGCGACAAAAAGGATTACACCAAGCTGAATAACCAGAATCTGCATTTTATTCATTAATGAATAGGGCTCTTCTCCGAAAGCAGAAAACAAGAGAATCGGAAATAAAAGAAGGAGGATTGTTTTTGTTACATGTTTCATCGGATTTTATTGTGTTCAGAGGATTGATTTATCTGCTGTTTCACATGTATTTTCAGCCAAACCATAAGAATTATCTGGTGCAGGATATAAAAAAAAAGAAAACCGGAGAGCAGCCATATCGGCTCAGCCAATTTGCTAACAATAAGAAGCGCCATCAGCAATGCCAGAACTAAAATTCGGGTAAAAACACCCTGTATCATGGGCTTTAACGTTCCTTCTTTGCCCGAAACAGCAAGAAAAGCGGCAACAACTGAATTCGTTGCACTCAGAACACCAGATATAAGCAATTCTCTGTTTAGTCCTTTTTCTTGAAAATAAGCAACCATAAGAATGGGAATAATGGTTACCGCTGCGAGAATACCGATAAAAAGAAAAATGGACCGTTTATTGATAGAAGTAAGCATAATGAAAATTTAAGAATGTTAGCCTTAATTTATTAGGGAAAATTCATGTTTGGCCGGTTGAAAATCGATAAATTCGCAGAATTGAAGGAAAAGAAATGATAATTCAGATACTGGCCAGCGGCAGCAAAGGAAATGTAACATATATTGAAGAGCAAGGGTATTCTGTTCTCGTGGATTGCGGACTTTCTGCCAGAGAAACCGTCAGGCGGCTGAGGTCGGCAGGAAAAGAACCTGAAAAAATCAGGGGGATCTTCATAACTCACGATCATCAGGATCATATCCGGGGTGCCCGGGTTTTCAGTAAATCGTTCAACATTCCGGTCATTCTTAGCGAAGAACTCTATACGGGAATGGATCCCAAATGGCTCCGGGACATAAACAATATTCAACTTTATAAAACCGGTTCGGATATTCCCCTTGAAACTCTTCTTCTTCGACCTTTTCCGGTTAGCCATGATGCAACTCAGACAGTAAATCTTACCTTTACCAACGGAAAGAAAACAGCCGGACTATTCACTGATTTGGGAACCGTTTCCGTTTTAGTTAAAACACATGCATTAACGGCAGATTTGATCATTGCAGAAGCAAACCATGACATAAGTATGTTAAGCAGAGGTCCTTATCCGCTTTGGCTCCAACAGAGAATCCGTTCAAAAATCGGCCATTTATCAAATAAGCAATGTGCCGACTTTCTCACAGAAACATGTTTGTCCGGAAAGATTCAGAATATCGTTTTGGGGCATATCAGCGAGGAAAATAACCGATATGATCTGGCTCTGCAAACCATCCGTCAGCATCTGCAAAACCATAATATTGATATTCCGGTTCAGGCGGCTACCCAGTTTGACGGCTGCAAAGAAATCATTTTATAAAAAAATCCAAGGGGATCTTTGAATCAATACACGATAAAAACAGCGTTTTCAGATAATGATAAAGCACATAATGGACAGGGAAAACAGATAGAGGAAGAAAAAGAAGATCATCAGTTGTAAATTTACTCAGGGAATGACAGAAATGATCGGAGGTAAAATGAAAACAAAATTATTGATACTTGCTTTGACCGGTTTATTGATACTTTCTTGCGGAAAGAGTAAACCGTCTCTGGACATTCAGACAGATAAGGGATCAGCCGATGTTTACATTGACGGGGTGCTGGCGGGACAGACGCCATTGGTGCTTACAGATATAAGCCCCGGAAAACACACAATAAAAATTCAAAAAAAAGAAGACGGAGCTGTTTACGAATATCAGGAGGTATTTACCATGCCCGAAAAGGAAAATTATGCAATTGATGCCAAACTTAGCAGAATACTCAGTCAAAATGAGATTGACCATATCCTTGTTGCCGTTGCCCAAACACCGCCAAAACCCGTAAAAGAAAACGAACGTGCCGTAATTGAAACCCCGTATGGCAGAATGGTCATTAAATTTTTTACGGATGTTGCCCCGAACCATGCTGCCAATTTTAAAAGACTGGCAAATGCAGGGTATTATAGCGGAACGACATTTCACAGGGTTATTCCCGGTTTTATGATTCAGGGCGGGGATATTCTATCCCGTGATGACAACCGTGCCAATGACGGAACCGGAGGGCCCGGATACAATATTGCTGCAGAGTTTAACAACATTCATCATGGACCGGGAATTGTTTCCATGGCCCGGGCACAACATCCGGACAGCGGAGGTTCACAATTCTTTATCTGTCATAAAGATGCCGGCTTTCTGGACAATAAGTACACTGTATTTGGTGAAGTTATTGAAGGGCTTGACGTTATTGATAAAATTGCAAATGCAGAAAGAGACAGAAGAGATAATCCGTTAGTGCCGATTCGAATGCATGTATATATGACAACGTCAGACGAGTTGTAAAACAAACAATAAATTTATTCGAGCCATACCGTATTTTTTATGTCAGCCGAAGTTCGCCGCTGATCCAGGCCTCCGGAAAGCGGCCTTTTCGCCATAATTCGCCGCTGCCGCGAAAATCACATAAAGACAACATTTGCAGCGTACCGTCTTCCGATTTCTGTGATAACCATATTTGATCTCTTCGCGCAAAACGATAAAAAATCGAATAAGGATTTAGTGTTGTCAGGATAAGCTGACTGTTCATGGGATTATCCGCGGGACTGTTGTACATGCGGAGAAATCCTCTTTGGAGTAAGGGATTAAGCATATCCCACAACCCTGTAAGTATCAGCGTACGTCGTTCTTTTAAAGAACCCAGCAATACAAGAATAACTAAAATTTCGTCTTGGATTTCCCGGTCCAGATCATGAAAGAACAGGGCCGGGCAGTTTTTATATTTAAAGATAAGATGTCTGACAGTTGCAATGCCGCGTGAGCTTAATGAAACCGATTCAAATGACGGATCTCCCTGCTTCAGATAGGTTTGAAGGGCCTTTCTCATATCTGATGACAAATTCACTGTTTCCGTTTGATGCAGGCTTTCCCGGTCGCAAAACGTTACAAAGTCGTGGGGCAGCAGATCGCTGAGACCTTCCGGAAAGAGAGTAACCGCCGTTCCGAAAAGAAACTTCGTCGGACCGGCCAGATGACGTTTTACCAATTCGGTAAGATCTTTGTAACGGTTGTTTACTTCAAATAAATCTTCACGCTTGGAAAAAATATATGTTTCCCGTTTATCTTTATAATAAAACCACTCGGCATTTATCCGGCCGTTACGGACATCAAAACCATAACGATAACGAATACCATCTTTCAGCCAGATAAGTTCTCTTTCGCCTTCAAGGTCAGGAATAATCGATTCAGACCCCATGGCTGATAACATTTTTTTTAATTCATCAAACAGAACAACGTTCACGGAGGAAGACAAACCCAATAAAGCTGATGTGCGTAATACCTGAAGGTCATTGGGAAGAAAAATAATGCCTGTTCCCTCTTCCAGATGAACAGACCTGATAGAGGCCGCTTCCATGCTGAAAGCCACGCTGGTCCGGGTTATTCCCGGGATATTACAGGTAAATTGTATAATCATGGTAAAGTCTCCTTTATATGTACAATTTACCTTTCATCATATGGAATATCCAGAGAAAATAAAATCCAATATTCGTCAGGAAATTTCAGACCATAAAAAAAACAGAGGCCGGTCCGGGGAATCAGACGCAAGATTCGAGGGAAACCGACCCCTGTCTTAAATTCAAGGGTTATACTATTATGTCAAATCTTTCTTTTTATCGTTACAATCACTTTGAAGTTCCATGGCATATGATTATATTTTTTGCAATAACAAAAAACTAATAATGCACACAAAAATAGCAACTTACATAAAATTATTTACAATCCGTCAACATGTCAAGCAATAATTTACAATTTGTAAAAAATATTTTGGATCGCATCAAAGATCATTATGGTTTACATACAAATTCAGACCTTGCTTCTTTCCTGAATATCCATCCAAGCACTGTTTCAGCTTGGCGACGCAGAGGGACTCTTGATTTTACTCTTATTTTTAATAAGTGTCATGACATGGATATGAATTTTCTAATTTACGGGCAGGCACCCGGATCTCTCCGGTATACTGATTCCGACGAAAGATCCGGTTCATTTCGTGAGGAAACACAGCTACCGGATGATACAAGTTCTCTCAAAGATATGGTGACGGAATATAAAAGCATCCTTAAAATTGTTCGTGACTTGTTGTCAAAACTTCCGGAATGATTGTCATCTCACGAATCATACGGAATAACAGCCTGTTTAATCCCGTTCTTCTGTCAGCGAGAAATCAACTTCCATATGTTCCAGAGAAACTCTGGTCACTTTAACGTTTACCGAATCTCCCATTCTGAATTGACGCCGAGACCGTCTCCCGGTTAGGGTATAGCTTTCCGGATTAAATTCCCAGTAATCTGAAGGTAAATATTTTCGGTGAACCAGTCCTTCTACCAGTGTTTCAGGGATTTCCACATAAAATCCATATTGAACAACCCCGGATATAATTCCCTTAAATACATCGCCAATGTGTTTTTGCAGAAATTTAATTTGTTTGATTTTGTGGTATTCACGCTCTGCATTCATCGCCCGTATTTCACATTCGGTGGATTTTTTTGCTGCATAATCCAGTTTTTCATGTAATGAGGTCCTGTCTTTGACAAGGGGATTTATCAAATATCGGTGAAGCAGGCGATGAATCAACAAGTCCGGATAGCGCCTGATCGGTGACGTGAAATGGGTATATTCATCAAAAGCAAGTCCGAAATGCCCAAGAGGTTTCGTATCATATCGAGCTTTCATCATGGTCCTCAGTGCAATCTTTTCCAAAAAGTAGCGGGCATCCGAATCCCGGACGGCCAGCAGGGCATCTCTGAAATCGGCCGGTTTTACTGATCGGCCTTTTATGACTTTTTCAAAACCAAAATTCCTTAATAGCTTGAAAAATGCCATCGTATCATCCGGTTTAGGCGTTTCATGCACCCGGTAAACGAATGGCAGCGGATCGTTAGAATTCTGTATAAAATCAGCAACCGATTTATTTGCGATGAGCATACATTCTTCAACAATTCGATGACTCCATAACCGTTCTTCCGGGAAAATTTCTGTAGGAAAACCGGTATCATCCAGAACATATTTGGGTTCCGGAATGTCAAAATCAATACTCCCTGCCTTGTTGCGAACTTTATTGAGACTTTTGGCAAGCGTAAAAAGGAGCAGTAATTCTTCATAAAAATCCCCTTCCCCCGAATCCAGGATTTTCTGAACGTCTTCGTATGTAAATCGGCGCTTGCTGTTTATCACGGACGGGGTTATATCGCAACGCAAAACAAGTCCCTCTTTTGAAATTTTCATGAGTGCAGAAAAAGTCAAACGATCCTCTTCAGGATTCAGAGAACAGAGTTCGTTGCTTAATTTCTCAGGAAGCATGGGAATCACATGCCTGGTAAAATAAACAGACGTCCCCCGTCTCAAGGCTTCCTTATCCAAAGGCGTTCCTTCAGGAACGTAAAAACTCACGTCAGCAATATGAACACCCAGGTTATACGATCCGTCTTCATCAATGGATATGGAAAGGGCATCATCGAAGTCCCGGGCATCTTCCGGATCAATGGTAAATGTAACCGTCTCTCTGAAATCGGCTCTGCCGTCCATCGGTAACCGGAATTCTATCCCTTCTGTCTGTTTTAAAACATCGTCGGGGAAACGGTCCGGTATCCCAAACTGGTTGGCAACCAGAACAGCATCAAATTCTTTTGTATTCCTACTGCCAACGAGCCGGGTTATGCGTCCTTCAGGTCGTCGGAAATCGTCTTTCCAGTCCGTTATTTCCACGGAAATCATGCTCCCGTCTTCCGGTTTAAAACCATTGAATTCGGTTATAACCACGTCTTTTCTCAGCTGTGCCGTTTCGGGAATTCCCAGGGAATAACCTTTCACCTGTCTGAAAATACAAACAAATTCGCTGCGATTCCGGCTGACAACACGTCGGACAAATCCTTCCGGATTGTCACCTTTCTTTTTTCGGAAGATTCGGATACTCACCGTATCTCCATGGCACGCATTTCCAAGGTTATCCCCATGAATGAATATCTTACTACCGTCGGATGTATTGACAAACCCGAACCCGCGGGCATGGATATCCAGGATCCCGGACGTTTCATCCGTCTGCTCCTGACCGGGCAATCCGTAAACATTTCCGTGGTACCGTTTCAGTTTTCCTTCAGTAGCTAATTTTTTAACCGTATCCCTTAACATGGGATAGTCTTTCTGGGGAATGTTCAGTGTTGTTCTGAGTTTTTTTGGTTTCAAACGCGATGTGGGATTATCGGTGAAAAATTTTATAACCTGATCTATCAACATCATTTCCTGATTGCACATTTATTTCACTGCAAAAAAATCTGCAGCTCCTTTATTGTTTCTGTTATTTATTGTCGTTTCAAACATTTCATCCATAAGGATTTCATAATTTTCAGGATCAAGATAACGGGCAATAACATGCACCTGTCCATTTTCATGGATCCGGATTTTGACATAATTGTAAACATACCCGTCACCTATGGGATTTTCAATCAATACGCTCTTTGAAGCCACAACATAGGCCGGGTTATTTCCAAATAGCCCGGCAGCAAACCATTCAAATGTATCAAGTGACATACCGCCTGCAGCATTGGGCGAGGATTCCATTTTTACTCCGTCAACAATCAAATCACAATCACCATACCGAATGACAACCCGAACCGGTTCGCCTTTCATCAAGGACCGCACAATCTCATCATAATTCTCAAGGTGTTTCGTCCTGCCAAACAGTGGTATTGAAGCCATAAGAATCAGCAGCAAGACACCATATGCTTTAAATTTCATCATTTCCTCCCCATATAGGTTATTTACAGGAAAAAAGCAAACAAATCATCTCAGAAAGTCCAGCCAAAATGGAATTTACCGTTGCTTAGGGGCTGACGAATGTCAAATCCCAGCAACAGTCGAAGTTTTGATTTTCCGGCAGGAAGAATCAGGGTTGTTCCGGTATGGATCATCATATCATCCGAACCGGACAAAATGGCCAGATCGGTAAAGAGTCCGAGCCGCACAGAGCCGTCATCAAATCCGCCTTCCAATGTAATTCCACGAAAACCGGATGTGCGGTACTGTTCAAAAAGAGCACCCCGAAGAAATTCACTTCCTCCAAGTCGGTACAGTTGATACGGGGCAGGCTTTCCCTTTCCTTCAATCCATCCGCCAAACAAAGCTGTCTGGAAATAAACAGATTGGCCTGAATATTTAATATGCGTATTAAACTCAACAGGATATTGCAGCGTATCGCCACCGGTCCGAACGCCGGCCTGACATGTTAAGGCATATTGAAAGGATTCATTCATTTTCGATTCATACATCAAATCAATGGCAGACAATTGTCTTGACCCTGAAGAAATCCCGGCCTGGTCTCCCGCTTCAGTCGTATAAATTTCCTCACCGGTAGCCAAAACGCCCAGTTTTATATCTTTGCCGTGCCAGATTAAACGGATTCTTCCGTCTCTGTAGACATATAATGTATCTTCATGTTCCTGTTTCAAGCGTATTTCTGCAGACAACCCCGAATTAAAGAGATAGGGTTCAATCCATTGTAAATAAACTTTGTTGGTACGGGCAGAAGGATGATACCACTGAAATTCGGCCTGACGTCCCAATCCTAAAAAATTCACCATATTAAACTCAGCCAATCCCACAATACCCCCGGCATCACTCTGATAACTCATCAGGGCATCAAACGTGAAATCTTCCACTTTTCGAGCATAGAACCGCAGATGATTTCCATAGATATCATGTCGGTCTTCCGTAATGAGCCATTCATTTCTTCTGAGTCGTTTCAGGGCATCCTCAATTTTCTCTCCGTGATAGGGACCCGTCAGGTCATCATGAATTATCCGGTTCAGCCTTTTCGATTCACGGCGTGAAAATTCACCGAAAACAACCGTATCAATAGAAACAGATTCTCCAGGATTAAGTCTGTAGTAAGCATGGGGAACGCCGTCTTTTTCTTCAAAAAGGGCAAGGATAATTTCAGCAAAGGGGTATCCGGAGTTTCCCCAGTGTTTCAGGGTTTCATCCAAATAATCCGGCACCTGTTCCGGTAAAACCAATCCCAGCGTATCATTAGCAATTGTCAGATAAATAAAATCACCGGAAGCCGCATTAACGGAACAAGACAAAAGCAAAGAAATAAGGACAATTTTTAACGGTTTAAAAATAAGCACGGGCTTCCACTCGTATTAAGGTTACAGCTTTTGTTTCTGCTCTTTTCCGGTATTGTACCAATCCGTTCAGTGACAGAATCTCACTCAATCGTCGTTCATAACGAAACATTGCCTGAAGTGTTTGTCCGGCAGGCAGCCCGTTAGCAATTTCATAGGGAAGCGGTCCCTTAAAACCGGTATTCACATATGAGAGTGTCAATCGTCCCGTTACCTGTTCGCCGGGAATACGGCTCCAGGAGCCATTCAACTCTCCTTCACTCAATCCGGAAGAAAAAGTATCCCCGAGAAAATCGCTTTGAATCGATGTATAGGATAACGATGTGCTGAGTCCTGCTTTTTGCGATGGAGACCAATTGATTTCACTTTTCCCGCCCAATCGTTCGTTTGAAACAGAATAGGATTTTAAGGGCAGCCGTTCACGGCGATCTTTTCCGCCATGGATTCCCAATTCAACATACCTTTTACTATTCCGGATCCGCCACCGTATTTCCGCGTCATCTTTCCGGGACAGACTTTCACTGTAACGATCACGGGTATTCTGCTGTTGCTGATGATTGGTAACAAAACGAAGCGTCCTTTTTTGTCCCGGTGATATAAAAGCAAGCGTGTTCCGGGCTCTCAGACGGGCTGTTAAAATGTCAGGATCGGGTTCACTCAGAGAGATTGTTTGAAATAACACCAATTCATCTGCCCGGTATTCCACGTCACCGGTAAACTGATAACGAAGCGTAAACCGTTTAAAGCGGTTTTGCCAGTTAAGCGTCGTCCCCGTTTGATGAACATATTGATCCTGCCTGTCATTTGTCTGTTCACGTCGTAGCACGTAATTCCCCAGAGGATCGGGTACATATTCGCCATAGTCCGCATCCCAGCGATATTGCCCCATTCCTTCTGAAACCCGAATAAAAAGGGCTTCCCGCCTGGATTCGGATGTGCGGTTTATTTGTGAATTCAACTGCCCGGATATATTAATAACCGGGATTTCCCAGTTGATTCTGTTGGATGTTAAAACATAAAACGAGCCGCCGTCTTTCCGCTGATCATATCTCCCGGTTATTTCGCCCTGCCAATTAGCAAACGTGAAGCGATTTATCTGACCTCTGAGTCCCAGATCATGTTTCCTGGAATAACGCTCAAAAGCCGTACCGTCCCATTGGTAGTCTTCACGGTATCTGTATTCAGCCGAACTGCCGCCGGAAAAGGCAAAGCCTCCCCGGATAAGATCGGATTTTTCTGCCAGAGACCGGCCTATCGGCTCAAAAACAATTTTCTGCCATCCGATATAACTTGTGTGTTTTTTTCGCACTTGTCCCTGCAGAGACAACTGATAGTAGGGAAGCCACTCCTTATCTCTGAGTCTGAAGCCCTGCCATTCCAGACGGTATTTTTTCCCAAGGGAACCCTGAATTCCCAGCCGGTGCCTCAGAGAATCATATGACGTGCCGGCATTCTGCCATTCAACATTATTGTTTAAAAAATCACCTTGAAAGAAAAGAACGGAGCGAGTATTGAACAATATGGTATCCTGCAATGCAAATCCCATATCACGGGAAAGAGAAACGGATTCCACCGGTTCAAAAGATGTAAAATCCCGGGATCGAAGCCACCCGTTGCTTTTAAACCGCCATGCACCGAACGGTAAATCCGCAAGCCAGTTTGCATTGAATCCATTCACGTCATGACTGCCCGTAAAACTGCGAATATGCTTTGATCCGGCAAGATCAGCTGAAAGAGTACCGGTAAGGATATCCCACTTCCACCCGGCACCGATGAGTCGTTTTGTTTCCGGCAAAATAACGCTTCTCCTTGGGAAATACTGAGAAAGAGGCGCGTCAGGATCATAGACATAATAGGGTAATCCATCTTCCTGGTAACGTCTGACATATCCGCCATTTCTATTTTCACGAAAAAAACGGACATTATGTGTTCCATTATCCTTGCCGGCATAGAGCCAGAAACCGTCCGGCGTCATAATATAATTCCCGGCAGAATCCTGAACGGCTGTTGAAATATATGCCCCTTCTCTCAGCATGTCGAGAGAATCAGGATCCAGACCGGCAAGACTTTCATCAAGAGGCCTGGACGCATCATCCGATTCATTGATAACAAAAAAGCGAACTGTATGATTTCCAAACCTGCGGCCGGCCAGTGCACCGGTGCTGAGTCTGGGGTACCATTCATTTTTATATCGGAACTCAACCACAACCCGATCTTCCACAGAAAGGATCTGACCGGTGGAAAAGGTTATTTCGGCTGAGGAATAATCTACAAGATAGCGGGCTGATGGGACAAGAATCCCGTTAAGGTATACCCTTTCAGACCCGGGAACAATGAGAACGGCTGTCAGAGACGGCGTAGAAAGACGATACGGCCCCTGATCCCCTTCCCGCAGCTGAAGTTCCTGTCTATAAAAACGGCCGGCCGGTGAACCGGCAAACCCTTCCCAAATAAAATTTCTGTCAGAATCTTCAACATCTGAATTGCTTGCAGAAAAACCTGTTAATCGACCGGAATACCGGCCGGCTGGACTCCAGGAATAATCCCCTTCCAAATCACCCATGCGTCCCTTTCCCACGGGTGTTTTCAGTTCAAGATAAATCCTGTCAAGATCTTCCAGGCTCTGAGATGACATTCTGGATTCAAACGGGGTTTCATGATCCGAAACAACGCCGGACAGATAAACATCCGGCATCAGTTCACCCTGAATTTTCAAATCCATCCCCCCGGAAAGATTGCTTTGTCCGCCGGTACTGACCTGCACCGACCGGAAAATTGTCCCCCGGGTAATAACATCAGAATCTGCTGTTCTTCCGTCCTCTGCAACAAACGAATCAGGGAGCTTGTCCGGAAACAGTTCAGACAGCGATTGAATACCTCTGTTGTGCCTTATCGGAATGGACCATTCAGGCGTCGTATAGAAAACCTGGATTTTGTGGGTGGAATCCACGGTTCCAAATACAACAAAACGACCTTCCACCGGATCCAGCCGCCATCGGAGAGTATCTCTTCCCGCTTCCCATAAAACCGAATCTATACTCACCAGCCGGTGGGGCAGGGAAAACATGGTTCGGCCGGGCGTGATTTCAAAAACAATAGAATGGGATTCAGCATGCAAAACGGTAATAAAAAAGATAAAGAACACGAGTAAACGCTTTTGATACAAAGAACTCACCGCTTATACGGTCCTTCCGGCTTACTCTGTTTCACATCAACCGCAACAATCTTTCCGTTCTTCAGAATAGCCCGGTCATTCCACAACCTGAGGATCGGGGCATCAAAAATCTTACGGGGAGGAGATGTAGACGAAAGACGCCAGGTACCGGATTTGCCGGAAACAAAACATGAAACATCGTCACCGCCTGCCGGATGATCTACCTTTATTGAATCGGGAATTACATATTTTTCCAGAATAAGCCCGCGGGAATCAGCAATCCAAACCGCGGATAAGACGACAGACATTAGCATGACCTGCCGGCGGGATTGTCCCTCTAACCGTATCATTCTGAGGTCCTGAGGTATTATTTTCAGATCAGCCCCGATCCCCCACGACGTCGGCGCCTGGACGCCGGGAATCAACTGCCAGATTTTTTCATTGAAGGAGTCGGCTATAATCCATCTGCCGTCATCAAGAATAAGAAAATCAACCGGCTCTTCTATAACAGATGGAATGGAAAACCGGCCCAGCACATTCAGTTTCATATCAAATTCAATGACAGTTCTGTCCAGTCTGTCCAAAACCCAAACGGATGTGGGGTATTGAATCTGCAGCCCGGATGGTGCCCGAAGAAGCGGCAGCAGGGAAGACCCTTCACCTGATTTAATAATGCCCCCTTTTCCGAGAACATAAACAACCGCATCTTTTTGAGATAAAACAAAATACCGGTTTAACGGATCTTTTTCAGCATGGGAAAGAGTCATATTCGCCGGTAAATCTGCATACAGATAAAAAGGAAGGAAAACCCAAAACAGGCTAGCAAGTATTTTTTTAAAAAAAGACATATAATTAATATTTTTTTCCGCAATAAGGACAGTAAACATGCCCTCCCGTGCGGGGAGCTCCGCAATATCCGCAGAATCGTAAAGCATGGGATTCCTTCTCCGTATCATCCAAAACCGGTTTAACATGGCGGCGTAACAGGAGAGCAAGGATCAGCATAAGAAAAAACAAACCGATGCCAATTTTTCTTACAGCCGGGGAGATTTGCCGCCGTATCGGTTTTGGCGGTTCCAAAGAGCCTAATGCAGTCAGTTCTCTGTCCGGATTGGTATAACGAATTGTAACGATCAGGGGTTCCCCGGAAGGAAGATCTGCAAACTTGCCGCTGATATACTTAAATCCGCTTTCATCCGTTATTTCCTGCATAAAACCAAGCGTATCAGGAATTCGGAAATCCATGGCAGCAACCGGTTTCTGAATTGTCATGATCAGGGATTCTACATGCAAAGATGTCAGCAAACGATATGTATAAAACCGTTCATCACGATCCGGAAACATATCATAATATTTAACCGTAAACCTGTTTCCTCTCGGTTTAAGACGGATATTTCCATCCTGATCCGGAATGACTAACTTTTGAAAATTCAAATAACCTTCCCGCACTTTCACATGGTTCACCGTAGGAGGAATATGCAATACAGCTTCACTGACACTGTCTAACTCCATTTCGATCATAACCAGCATAGCCGGCTGATCATAGTCTGGCCATAGATCCACATTAACCTGTGTAAAAGTTGCAGTAAACAAAGGCTGAAAACCGATGAAAAAAAAGACGAAAAGACGTTTTGAATATGCCGGAAACTTCATAGTGAAATTTACTGTTAAGAATGATGTAATATCGAGTTATTTTATATGCTGTAACGGTTTAGACTGATTTAAGCGTGACTTTCACGCCTGAAAATACACAAATGTGATGTAGAAGGAGGAAGAGTATGAAAATTGGAATTATTTACGGTTCATCAGGTGGTAATACAGAAGATGCTGCAGAAAAAATTATTAAAGCATTGGGATTAAACGACAGACATTTACATGACATCAGCGAAACAGATGCAGAAACGTTTGATTTGTACGAATTTATTATCTTTGCCAGTTCCAGTACCGGAACAGGGAACATGCAGCCTGATTGGGCAGAATTTCGAGACGAACTGGAATCCGTTGATTTTTCAGATAAAACGGTTGCTTTTGTTGGAATGGGTGATCAAATGATGTTTCCGGACTCGTTTCTTGGAGGAATCAGTCATTTATATAACATTGTTGCCGGCCGTGCAGAAAAAGTTATTGGGGGAAAGTGGTCTACGGAAGGGTATGAGTTTAATAAAAGCAACTTTGTAAAGAAGGGAGCGTTTCTCGGACTTGCTCTGGATGCAGATAATCAGCCCGAACTCACGGATGAAAGAATCGGAACGTGGGTACAGCAAATTAAACAGGAACTGGGAAACGTTTAGATATTTAACATTCTGCAGTATCAGAGAATTAAAATGAAACCTGAAAAAGAATGGCGAGAAAATCATCTCCCGAGCCGTAACTCCGTCCGTAATTAATGCGAAACATTGAATGATCCTGTCCGGAAAGATATGTTGTCAAACCTCCGGTTAATGTATAAGCATCCTGTCTGAAACTGTTCCACTCAATTCTGAAAGCAGGTGTAAGTTTATGAATTTTTTTATCCGAACGGATAAACGATTTTGATATATAAAAATAACCTGCCTGCTGACTGATTGTATCATCGTATCTTAATGCATATTCAGCACCCGCTTCCAGATAATCACCTGTTAACACATAACCGATATCCATCATTTTCATATTTATGCCATCTTGTCTTCCGCCGTAAAGATTCACAGACATACAGTGCAAATCCGAGATATTCCACTCAAGCCGTCCAACCATATTCAGTGATTTGTCCGTATCAGAAGCATTCAATCCGGAGCCATTTAACACGCCGGATTCTACAACAATTGAACCGGCTGCGGGTTTCCAAATAAGTTTTATGCCGATATCCCGGGCGTGAGGTGTGGCATAACGGGTAACAGGACGATAAATAAACGGCAAATTTGCCGGACTTCGCAAATTGGAATTGCTGTAGGGGATTTTGAACTGACCGGCCTGTATCGTAAAATTTTCATTAAACGTCCATGCGGCGTAAGCATCCAAAAGCCCCAGCGGCATGTCAACATCAACACCCACCAGATTACCTGTCGTATCATAGCGTTCCTCCAACGAACCTAAATTGGAAAAATCCAGACAGATCCTAAACAAAAGATCTGATGTAACATTTCCATAAAATCCGCCTTGGGCATGAAGAACAGAAAATGTCTGTCCGGAAAAAGCAGGAGCAGACACCATCGCTGTCCGGACTAATCCAAAGTAATGAACAGTCCGTTCTTCTTCTGTACCGGCTTTCAGAGATACAATAAACAGGAAAAGTATAGTTGCAAGATATTTTTTCATTCAATCCCTTATTAGGTTATAGTCAGAAATTTTAATGGCAATATTAACATTTCAAAAACAGATGTTCAATATTAAAAACAGTAAGTAAACCGTCTATCAGAATGTTGCAGCGAATGGTACATAGAATGAAAAAATGTAAAGCCGGAATTTTGTATTGTAATCATAGTATATGAACTTAAACCGGACAGTCAGAAATCGTATCACATTCTATTCCTGCTTTGCAATATTTGAAGATCATACATTGAACACAGGCAGGCATACCCATTGCACGATTTTTAGTAATCTCATATGTGGGAATTTTAACTCCCGATAATCAGCTCTGCGTTCCTGTCAACAACTTCCCCCTGCAATTCCCGCATCATTATGTTAAATTCCGAAGCACATGAGAATAATAAAATGAGGTTTGACAATGGACTTGAAACTGCATGAATTTGACTTGCCGCTGAAATATAAATTCGGGATCTCGCGGGAAACACGGACAGTCCAAAAGACAATAATAGCCGAGGTAAAACAGGACGGGTTGAGCGGATATGGTGAAGCCGTAGCCAATCACAAATATTACGGCTTTACAGTAGAACGGATGTTCGCCGATTTGAATTCACTTCGAGATGATTTGAAGGTCCGAAATATCTTCGAAACGCAGCCCGATACACTATGGGAAATGTATCATCCCCGACTGAAAGAGAATCCCTTTGCCCAATGTGCACTTGACATGGCATTGTGGGATTTATACGGGAAACTTAAAGGAAAAAAGACATGGGATTTGTGGGGACTGGATGCTTCAAAGCGGCCTGTTACTGATTATACAATCGGTATTGATGAAATTGATGTCATGAAAAAGAAACTCCTGGAGTTTAAAGGCTGGCCGGTCTTTAAAATTAAGCTGGGGACTGAACATGATATGGAAATTATACAGGAACTTCGAAACGTAACAAATGCCGTATTACGAATTGATGCAAACTGTGCCTGGACCGCTGAGCAGACAATCGAATTTTCCAAAACATTAAAAGATCTCGACGTTGAATTCATCGAACAGCCCTTGCCGGCCGATGATTGGGAAGGAATGAAAAATGTTTTTAAGGAATCTGTTCTTCCGGTCGTTGCTGATGAGAGCTGTGTCCGTGAAGAGGATGTGGATCGTTGTAACGGATATTTTCATGGCGTGAACATCAAGGTTGTGAAATGCGGCGGACTTACTCCCGCTCTTCGAATGATCCGTCGTGCCCGTGAACTGAACATGAAAGTCATGGTGGGATGCATGACCGAATCTACCGTAGGAATTTCCGGTATTGCCCAGCTGATGCCTCTTCTGGATTATGTGGATGCTGACGGTCCTTTACTGCTGGCAAAAGATATCGCCACAGGAGTAAAAATCGACAAGGGTGTGGTTACTTATTCCACCGTTGACGGAAATGGAGTGGAACTAATTGATTTTTGATCATTCGTGTCCTGTATAATCGTTTCACACTTTTGGACTAATAACAAATCACAGCATCGGGGCTTTACATTACCTGTTATTAGGAATATAGCAACACATGCCCAGAATAACATTCCGGAGATATATTAATAATAATATTTGTTTGACACGTTCGCTATGTGACCGTACATTTGGAGTTCAGGCAAACAAATCCTTATATGATATTTACCCTTTTGGGTTGAGTCCAATCATCAATAAATCTCAATAAACCGGGAATTTTTCTCCGGTAGCAGCTCATCAGAACTGTTACATTTTTATCTCTCATCATGCATCATACTGTTAACTGCCGCCATCAGGTCACTCCCTGTTTGTTTATTAAAAGTTCCAAGTGATATGCTTTGATCTTTGATACTTAAAATGGGAATCCTAAACTTATGTGTGTTATCATATCCGCGCGTTTAAAATTCTTTGCAGCAGTAAAAATTATTGGTCCGATCGGACTTCCATACCCATATGACAGACCCATTCCGTAGGAATATTTTCCAAACTTGATCAGCTGTGACACATTATTTGTGGCATATCCACCATTTAACGTCGTGAAAACATAGTTATTTTTCGATAATCTGTTCCTTAGAGAAAACGAAAACGAAGCCACTTGTGTACCGCTTAATTCCATAACCTGGAAACCATACAAGGGAATAAAATTTAAATTAACCACACCGGAGCCCCCCATATAAAACTTATGAATATCGGGAATATTCTCCCGGCCGGAAAAACCAAAATTTATTGAACGTATGATCGTGGCATTTTGTGAAAGGGGTATGGTTTTGTCAATTCGCAGGGTTGCCGTGAAATAGGGTTTATATTGTACAGTATCTACCCTTGAATAAATTGAACCGGAAATATGTCTTAGATAAACATTGACATAACTGCCGTCATTCGGAAAAAATCGGTCGTCATATGTATCATAATGAAGATGTAAAAAAGCACTTGGAATATAAAATGTATTCTTTTTGTACGTACCAATTATGGGTTTGATCCCGGCAATTTCATGTTGTAATCCCAATTGCACAAACATATTATCAACCGGACCGGAATGAAGCATAAATCCTGCAGATCCATACTGCAGATTGAGTTCCTGGGTTCGGTTATGGTGTTCATACAGATAGGCGTTGAAATTTTTATATTGAACGTCTACGCCCACACCCGGAGCATATCTCCAAGATGTGTAATAAAATAAACTGCTTGAAATGGCAGGATTGCCTCCCAACATCAGGTCTGTTGAAAATTTTGATCCTTCGATCAGAAAATTTCTGTAGGTAAGATTTAAAAGAAGAAGTGATTTGAGATGATCATCATAATGGATCCCGACTTTCAATAAATTCGTAGATTTTTCTACAACACGAATAATTAGCCGAACGCCACCGGTACTTAATGGTTCAAGTTTATAATTAACCTGTTCAAAAAACTGACTTCCATAAACTCTGTCAATTGCTGTCATCAGATCATCCGGAGTGATCCATTGGGGCGGTTTAATTCTGAGTTTGTTAAAAATGAGTTCATCAGAAACATTGGATACACCTTCAAGGCTTAATTCTCTGATTAGAAGCTGTTCAATTTGTGTGGTTGGAATAAATCGAATGCCTCCCTTATTTCTCAATCCAAGAGAATCAGCTAATGCTTTGATTTGTGGCAAGGCATCTGCAGCGGCTTTTTCACCGGCCCGGATCAGTGAATCCACGGCTTCATCAGAGAAATTGACAGCAGTCAGGTCTCCAATATCCGGCAATATTAGGATATCACAAAGTTTCTGCTCCTCTAATGTACTGGCTGTGCTTTGAAACAAGGCAGTCTGACTCATAATAAGCAATGCAGATGAGAGCTGATCCCGGTCAAAAAGTGGCGTCGCCACATCAACTCCGATTACAACATCCGCCCCCATCTTACGAATATCGGAAACAGGGAAATTGCGTATGACGCCTCCATCTACAAGAAGTCTTCCGTCGATTTCAATGGGTGTAAACACTGAAGGGACAGCCATGCTGGCCCTTATGGCATCAGCCAGGTAACCTTTTTCCTGAACAATGGCTTCACCTGTTTCAATATCAGTGGTTATGCATAAAAAGGGAATGGGCAATTCATTAAAATTGGAAATATGGTGAACAGGCAGGGTCAAATTGGATAATTTATTGGATATGTTGTGTCCGCCTATGAGCCCCAACGGTAATGTGACTCTGCCTTCTTTCAGCGGAAATGACACAATATATTTATCTGCATCATCTTTTTCTTCAACTGCGATGCTCTGTCTGGGAATTCTGTCTGTAAACATCTGCTCCCAGTCCATTTCTCTGGCAATCCGTTCCAGCGTTTTTGCATCGTACCCGATAGCATAAAGCCCTCCTACGATACTTCCCATACTGGTGCCTGTAATAAAATCCGGACGAATTCCTTCCTTCTCAAGTACTTTGATAACGCCAATATGGGCTATTCCCCTTGCCCCCCCGCCGCTCAGAGCCAGTCCAAGTTTTGGTCTGGAATCGCACCACAAAACGATCGTAAGGGATAACAGCAGAAAAAGACCTTTTTTAATCATCGGATATCCATATATAAACACTGAAAGATACGAATTTAGATGAATTATATAAATAATTTCCGTCAGCCGCTAATCGGCAGACATCAATTAAAAATTTGCAAAATAATAAATATTTAGACTATTTTTACAACGGAAAACTTTCTTAAAAATATTAGGCAAAAGGAATATTCAAAATAAAGATTGGATGCTTATTTTATGACACCCTTTAAAAATGGTGAGTTAAAACATCTGATTCTTTCATTATTAAGGGAGCGTTTAAATTAGCACGAGCTTAAAAAGTTCTACCAGATTTGTTTTACCATAGCATATGTTTATATAAAAATGAAAAAAATACAGAAAACTTTATTTCAAAATTCAATACAGCCATGAAAATGATATTCAAGATCTTGCAAAAGATTGCATTATTCCATTATTCAAACAGAACAATGCCGGATGTTTTCCGCATTTCGTTACATATTTTGAAAAGTATTCTCCCGATTTGAAAGATACTCGGGAAACAGATCTATTCATATTGTTAAAAAGACTGATCGTATCGAAAACAGACCAGGAACTGGTCATGGTTTTTAAAAAAAATGATCCGGACGGATATCGTATACTGAGAAATATCAATCTTGCAACCAAAAGAAATAATAAAATCATGGAATCGCAGTGGTTTGAGGACCGTTACTTATACCTCTCCAACAACAGCCGTATATTTCCGGATGATTATATTCATCAAAAAGAGACTATATATTTTGATGATCTGTTGAATATTTTATACAAAAATCTTTCATTTCAAAATGATATGCCAAAACTGATCCATACAGTTCTTACTCAAATAGAACATGATAACAGATATGCCTGGGTTTTACATAAAAGTCAGTTCTATCAGGCATTACGCCATATTTTAACCCTTCATACTCATACAGATGACACTAGTAATTTACCGGCAGACACAGATCCTGCTCTTCTGAATGTAAAAAGAGAGCAAATCATCAATTATCTTATTGTCTTAATAAAACCGGTGATAAAAGAAACGTATTTTGACATCTGTCTGGGAAGAGTTATTGCAAAGTAAGTTTTTGAACACAGTATGGATTCCCCTGGTAGTAAAAAATTCAACAAAAGGCTGTGAAGAATTTGTAAGTACCCTTGAACCCTTATCTCTGGAAGGATTACAGCATCCCCCTGAATATCGCAGGGATTTTATTCATTTCAATTACAATGTGGATCCGGAAAGCGATATGATGTATCAACAGGCATATGACGCTCTATTCTCTGCTAAAAACATTATTGCTTCACGGCTATCCACATTTGAAAAAGTAGAGAGGAATTATAAATTTCATTATACATTTCCTCAGAAGAATTACTATTACACGGGGGACAGTCTGGGATTGGGGATGGCTCTTTTAGACATTTGCTTATTATCGCAAATGAGTGCATATAAAGACATTTATAAATTTCGCGAACCGGTAGCATGCACCGGTATTGTAGATATAAAAGGACATGTTAGGCCAATAAATCCGGAAAGTCTGGCATTAAAAATCCGAACATTCTATTTTTCACCTTTTGAGCAGCTACTGATACCTGAAGATAATCTGAATGATGCAAAAAAGCGTTAGAATCTCTCCGTTTAGAATATCCCGGAAGGAATTTTACCATTCATGCAATTTCAAAACTAAACACTATATTAACAACTGAACCATTGTTTATAAAGAATAAGAGAACATTTACACAAATCCAGCAGTTTCGTATGTTCTTTCGATACCTCTGGCCTGTAACGGCAATTATTATGACAGTTTTTGCTGCTTACTTCCATTTTGCCGACACAGACAATAATCCGGTAATATTTAAGGGTAATAATAATATTCTTTTTCTTATAATATTAATGAAAAGCTTTTATGGGAACTGGAACTACCCTTTAATGCAGAAACGGTTTTATCACCACACATGAATAAAAAACTTTATTCAGTTGGCGATATCGGCGGGGACAAGAAAAATGAAATTATACTATCTCCGAATACACAAGATGATGTAACAGATTTATGTGGAATGGTCATTTGTTTTAATTACAATGGAAAATTTCTTTGGTCATGGAATGAACACAAAGATTTAACTTTTGGTACTGTGACATTTTCTAATAATTTCTATAACAAGTATATTATCATCCATGATTTTAATAAAGATGGAATAGCTGAAATATTATGTTGTTTTACCCATCGGATCTGGTATCCCACAAAAATTATTCAATTTGACAAAAGAGGTAATATTCTCAATACATTTTATCATTCCGGGCATCTTGATCCAAGATTAATCATTGATATCGACAAGGATGGAATTGACGAATTTATCACAGGCGGCACAAATAATGAGTATAACAGTCCGGTAATGATGGTTTTTAAATGGCCTCATTTCGGTGGACATGCACCTCAAACAAATTCAGGTTATATCTATAGAGATACGGATTTTGATTACAGACCGCCCTGGCTTTATCTTCTGTTTCCCAATTCTTTAAATTTTTTAAATAGTAATGACAGAGGCACTGTATTTAACATATTTCTATTACCTGATAACAGCTTATATGTTTCAAATAGCATTGCAGGTGCTGGTCCAAAAGTTTTATATTTTTTTGACAAAACGTTTCAAGTTAACAGCTTAAGTGTCAATGATATATTCCATTATACCTTTCGTCCTGGTGAAAATTCGACAGCCTGGGATGTTATAAACAAAGAAGAATTTTTAGATCACATGTCCAAAATTAAATTTTGGAATGGTGAAACCTGGGTGGATTCATTTGCTGTGAATGAAAGATAATACTGTTTGTCTCACCCACACTGCAGCATTTTATTCACGCTCGGCTTTTATTTTCCTTCCTGTAGTTGATTCAAAAATCGCTCTGCTCACTGTTTTTGGGGCCAGAGGTTGAGGCTCGCTTTGCTCGCTGTTTAAGGGTTCATGAGCTCAAGGGTTCAAGGGTTCATGAGTTCAAGGGTTCATGAGCTCAAGAGGACTAGTTGCCTGTTGACTGATCACTGAGGACTGTCGACTGGGTGGACACATGGGTCCANNGGCTACCGGCTACCGGACTGGCTATCGTCTGTCAATTCATTGTTCCTTTTTGTATATTTATGTATTAAAACGGAGCTCCTATGTCAGCATCTCAAAAGAAAACATTTATACTTGATACCAATGTAATCCTTCATGACTCAAGTTGTATACAGAATTTCCAGGAGCATGATGTGGTGATCCCTATTGTTGTTCTGGAAGAATTGGACAGTTTTAAACGGGGAAATCAGATCATCAATTTGAATGCACGTGAATTTACTCGGTTTTTAGACAATATCAGCGGTTCACAAATTTTTAAAGCCGGGATATCCCTTGGTGATAACCGGGGCAAGGTGCGGATAACCATGACCCGGGAGCTGCACCCCGTTTTACGGGCTGTTTTCAAAGATGATTCGGCAGATCATCGTATTTTGAGCAGCGCGTTGGAAATTCAGGAATCTCATACCAACCGGCGAAATTCTGTTGTGCTGATCAGCAAAGATGTTAATCTTCGGATGAAGGCAAAAGCCCTGGGGCTCCATGCAGAGGACTATACTACAGACCGTATCGCCAGTGTGGATGAACTATATACCGGAAAAGAATTAATTACCGGTTATCCCGTTGAAGAAATCGATATGCTTTACAAACCGCCCTATGAAATTTCTTCTGATAATATGAAGACGTTTTCTTCAGAAGCACCGGTTCCCAACAAATATTTTATATTAAAAACAGAAAACCACAGTGTCCTGGCAAATTATCATTCCGGAAAGGATATGGTTCAGCGTGTGGACAAGTTGCATGCGTACGGTGTTAATCCAAGAAATGCAGAACAAACCTTTGCCATTCATGCTTTACTGAATGATGATGTTCCGCTTGTGACAATGACCGGTAAAGCCGGTACGGGTAAAACCCTGTTGGCTCTGGCATCGGCCCTGGAATGCAAACGGAATTACCGTCAGATCTATCTTGCAAGACCCATAATCCCTTTGAGCAACCGGGATTTGGGATTTCTTCCGGGGGATGTAAAGAGTAAACTGGATCCGTACATGCAACCGCTCTGGGATAATTTGAAAGTGATACAGAATCAGTTCGACGAAAAGGACAAGCGAAATGAAAAGATCAAGGAACTGCTCGAACTGGAAAAACTGATCATTACACCTCTCCCGTATATTCGTGGACGAAGTCTTCAGAAAATATATTTTATTATTGATGAAGCCCAGAATCTCACCCCCCATGAAATCAAAACCATTATTACCCGTGCCGGAGAAGGAACCAAACTGGTTTTTACCGGGGATATCTACCAAATTGACCACCCTTATCTTGACAGTCAGAGTAACGGACTCAGCTACCTGATAGACCGAATGAAGGGACAACCTCTGTATGCACATATTAATCTGGAAAAAGGCGAACGGTCCGAACTGGCTGAGCTGGCATCCAATCTGTTATAAAGGAGTTTACATGTCGTTTTTCAAAGGCACATTCGCCTGTCTGGCAATCTTTGCCGCTGTTTTATTTGCCTATGAACCCACCCACCCCTGGCTGAACAACCCCGAATCCATTTATTATCACATGGATAGTCTTGCCGTATTCTGGGAAGGAACATTTAACAAGGAGACAGGCGCTTTCTACACAGAAATCAAACGTAATGGCGACATAGAGACCAAATGGGGAACGGCTGACTATGCCACGACGCTTACACAAAGCAGGAATGCTTACGCAATGGTTCGTTTCTTTATGCTGAGCGGTGATACCGCATATCTGTCAATCGCAGAAAAAGCATTGCATTTTATGCGGGCACATGCATGGGATGAATTAAGGGGCGGCTGGTATACCGTCGTAAAGATGGATGGGACTGTTCCCTATTCCAATGATAAAAAAACTATTTTTCAGAATCTTTATGCCCTGCTGGGATTAACGGCCTATTGGGAATGCACCCGTGATCCGGAAATCAAGAGCTGGATTGATGAGACATTTGATGTTCTTGAAGATAAAATGTGGGATACGCTTCAAGACGGTTATTTTGAATATGCAAACGCAAATTGGTCTTATCCGAAGGATAAGAGTTTCAATGGCATTATGGATGCCATTACGACTCACCTGGTAACGCTTTCTTCGCACGATCCCGAAAGCCGTTATATGGAACGATGGAAAGAGCTGGCTGATTTAACGCTTGATAAACTTGTACCGACAATTACAGACGACACCCCATTTTTTAAAGAATACTTCAGTTCATCATGGGGAAATGGAAGCACTGATCAGGGACGTGAAACGTGGGGAAACAGCGGTCATATGAATAAAACCGCATGGTGTCTTGCACGGCTTTACAGACTTGATCCCAAAGACGATTATCTGAGTGCGGCAGAATTAATTACCGGGAATATGTACAAATACGCCTTTGATAAAACACACGGAGGCATGTGGGGGGCGTTCAATCGTTCAACCAATGAGCCAAACTGGAACCGGAATAAATCGTGGTGGGAACAGCAGCAAGCCGTTATGGCCGGTCTCCAGCTATATGATCTTACGGGGAAGGATTTTTATCTGCAGATGGCCGACTCTACACTTCATTTTTATACCCGGTTTTTGGTGGACCATGAGTATGGAGGTGTTTTTCATGAAGTCAGCAGTGACGGACAGACCATCATCAACGACGGTAAAGGCGGCGGCTGGAAAGGAGCATACCATTCTGCTGAAAATGCATATTATGTCTATTTATATCAGTCCCTTTTTAATCTTCATCAACCGGTTGTCCTTCATTACAGGCCCCATGAGACGGCCTTATCCCGTCAAATCCTTCGCCCGTTGGCAATTGAACCTCATCGGTTATGGATAACCGATGTAGAAAGAAATCTTGAATCGCGGGTTACATTCGACAAACAATTTGTGGATTTTTCACATGCGGAACCGGGAAATGTATACGCTGTAACATTCTCTCCCGACAGCACGGTTCAATACACCGGAACACAGGATCATTACAGGCCGGTGACCCATCAATTACAACAGAATTATCCCAATCCGTTCAATGCTTCAACAACAATTCCTTTTCACATAGATATAGCCGGGGTTGCAGAGCTTACTATTTATACTCTGGATGGACGTTATGTAAATAAAATCGCAGCGTCACTCTCTGCCGGTGAACACACCTTCATCTGGAATGGAACAACAGAAAACGGACACATAGTCCCTTCCGGCATCTATATCTATCGCTTGCGGATTGACGGCCGTTCGGCCGGTACCCGGACTATGGTTTTGCTTAAATAATTTTATAGTAACATTAAGATTAATGTTGAGATTAAGTCCGGTTTATTGGCTTGGGTATAATATATTATTGTCATGATATACAGAAGAATAAATCCGAAAGCAATTATTTCAACGGATCAAATAGCAGACTGAAATCAAAGTGTGAAGCAGAATGGGTTAGTGCACCGGATGAAATATAATGCACACCGGTTTCCGCGAATTCACGGACAGATTTCAGCGTTATATTTCCTGATGCTTCCAGCCGGATATGACCGGGACACATTTTGACACATTCTCTCATGTCATCAATTGAAAAATGATCCAACATAATCATATCAATCGGATATGTGCAAGCTTGATTAAACTCTTCTCGTGTTGTGACTTCAATTTCAGTCTTAATATGCAGTGCGTGTTTCTTTTTCCAGTTCATAACAGCATTCAGAGCATTGTTTATTCCGCCGGCAGCCCGGATATGATTTTCCTTTATCAGGATCATATCCCACAGTCCGGCCCTGTGGTTCGTTCCCCCTCCGCACGATACAGCATATTTATCAAGATTTCTTAACAGAGGCGTGGTTTTTCGCGTATCCAGTATTTTACAATTTGTATGGGCAATCTCTTTCACGAAGGATTGTGTGAGTGTAGATATTCCGGACATATGTCCTAAAAAATTCAGAGCAGTCCGCTCGGCAGATAAAATAGATGCAGCATCTCCCTCAACTGTAAGTACAATATCTCCGGGCTGTAATATGTCTTTATCCTTTTTATGCAGAACTACATTCAATTCCGAATTAAGCGTTTGGAATACTTTTTTTGCAATTGAATTTCCGGAAAGAATTCCAAATCCCTTTGATACGATTTTTGCTGCTGCATGTATTTGTATTCCCAGTGCTTCGCAAGTGATGTCCCCGTTTTGAATATCTTCAGCCAGGGCATCACCTATCATTGCTTCCAATAGAAGCGGAGCATCAGTTTGTTCTTTCATGACAGAATCCTGCTTTTTGGAAATATAACGATTCTTATCACATGAAAAAACACCGGTAGAATCAAAATAATGACGCATAAAATAAAAGCGGCCTCATAAGAGACCGCTTTTGGGAGGGGGCAAAGTTTATTGATTATCTTTTTTTACCTTTTCCTTTTTGCATGGAATGACATTCAGGTCCGGTCATACAGCCCTCATCCATTCTTTTTCCATGCATTTTGGAATTCATGAGTTTGAAATTTTCCTCTCCGACTACATTTTTTACCTGAAGCTGATGTTTTAACCGAAGCTCACTGAGTTTGGCTTTAATTTGATCAATTTCGCTGTTCTTTTTCAAAAGATTTTTTTCACTTTCTCCCTTAGCGATCATTTCATGAAGCTCTATCCATTTGACTTTCAGGTCAGATTGCAGCGGAATCACTTCTTTTTGATGTTTTAAACGGAGATCCTGAAGCTGGGTCTTTTGTTCATCAGTCAAATTCAGCTTTTCGGCAGCATACAGACAATCACCCGTTCTGCCTGGTCCTGTCCCCATGCCACGCATACCTTGAGCCCACAGAGTGCCTGCAGCCAACAGAATGATCAGTGCAAGACTTATCTTTTTCATTTTTTTCTCCCTTTTGTGTTAGGTTGTTGCTTTAGTTTCATTCTCAATTCTTTACGAAATTCATCCTCAAAAAATATTAACTTGGCTCGTTGAGAAGGACTTAAAACCGGTTTCAAATCTTCCAAATATCTTTCCTTTTCTTCCCTGATACTGTTTTCAAGAATTCGATATTCGCTGATTATTTTCTCCAGCTCCTCTTCAGAAATCTGCCTTTCCTTGCAGCACTGTTTTGTTTTGTCTGACAACGTCCGAATATTTTCAAAGAGATTTTTCATGTTTTCCTGATGATTCCTCATCCTTGGGAAAAATTGTTCTGCCTGTTCCGGCGTGAGTTCCAGGTAATCAGTCATATGATAGATCATCAAACCTTCCATCTGAGGATTTGAAGGCATCATGGGCTGATGCATCTGAGCAAATCCGGCCGCTGCAATAAGCAGAATAAGAAGGCTGATACGTTTTGATGTTTTCATTTTATACCTCAATTGATCGTGTATTCATTAATAATTTCTTCGAGCTGAAATATATTTTCTGTCCGGACTAAATAATCAAGGATTGCATCTCCCGTGATATCAAATTCTACGACCCTGGTCTGTTCAGGATAATAATATTCGGCAATCTGAGATAACAAATTATTTGCTTCAGGCCCGGACGACCAGGGTTGGATCAGTAATAGAAGCAGAACGGCAGCAATCGTCAGTGTTCCCGCGCTTAAACGTTTATAAAACATCTGACGTTGCATTTTATGGATTTTGGATAATATCTGTGAACACTGCTCATCGCGATTCCCAGGGTATGGAAAAGCCCGGGATAAAGACTGGTCAATATTTTTCAAAATATTCTGATCCTGATCTTTCATGCCAGCACCTTTTTTAATTTTTGAATACCTTTGTGGTAGGATACTTTTGCACTGTTTTCACTCGTAGAAAACATATGTGCAATCTCTTTGTAGCTTAATCCTTCCAGACGAGCGCTGATCACACTTTTTTCCAGAGGTGAAAGATGATTCAGCCACTCCCTTTTAAAATCAGGCAATGATTCCTCTTCCGTTGACGGTGTTTTGGAAAAATCATTTTCTTCAAAATCATTCCATTTTCCGGACTGATCCCGTTGAACAAAATTATAGGCTTTATTCATGGCAATGCGGCGCAGCCATGTTCCGGGAGAGGATTCACCGCGGAAAGTATGCATCTTTTTCCAGGCAGTTATAAAAACATTCTGAACACAGTCCAGCGCATCATCCTCGTTGCCTGTTATGCGTATCACGGTATTGTAGATCATATCATAATACTCCCTGAGCCATGTTTCAAATTGTTCCTTTTTCCGCATTACCGTCCTTTTCTGCTCATGGGTTTGACACAATCGCACATGAAAAGTTAATGAAATAAAAACTGAGAACATGTTTAAGATTAAAATATCGAATGAACCCCGCATAATCAGACCTGATTCAACAGGTAATTTTTATGATGCGTTTAGTTGTTGAAATGTTTAGGGATTGAGATGTGAAAGGCTGAAAGCATTATAGCTGCACTGACCACTGCCGACTGTCGACTGACCACTGCCGACTGTCGACTGTCAACTGTCAACCGTCGACTGTCCACAGCCGGCTTTACGTTGTTATACGTCTTCCCCGGATATACTTATCAGGAATCACATGTTGGAGCATGCCAAAGCCATAGTCCGTAAACTCGCCAAGGCCTGCTTCGTATGCAAAGAGGAGAAGCTCGGGCGTTCCACGAAGAACCAGGGGAGAAAACAGGCTTTTCACTTTGAGAAAGCCCATATCTTCATATTTATGGATATTGATCAGTTTGGTAATTTTACTTTTTTTCCGAAGAACATAGTCCGGATCAAACTCAACAGAGAGTTTGGGATTGGCAAGTGTTTTGCCATAAAATTCCTCATAACGCCGGGTCATAGATGCAGTCATAAGCTGATTCAGATCATAATCCTGCGGAAGAACAAACATAAAGGCTTTGCTTCGCTGGGGTCTGGACAAGGCAATGGGAGAAAGGCATGTAAAGTGAGGAACGTCCTCCAAGTCCGGACTTTCTTCCGTTTCTGTTCTCACAAGCGTAAACCGGGTTGTCTGAATCTGTATCACTTCCCATTCTTTAAAAACAGTTTCCAGGCAATGAATAAATACATTATCCGGGGATGATATAAAGAGAGTTGTTGGCTCTTCTCCTCCCATAATCCGGTTCTCATTGATTTTTCGATTAGGGATATGAAGCTGAGAAAATGTATAAGCATCAAAAGATTGCCATTTTTTTTCCTTAATAACATTTTCATCACAAAAGCGGTGAAATGAACGGGTAGCCAGCCGTATCAAATGGCGGACCTGTGTATTCACGTTAATCGGAATACTATAATTGGGAACCTGAGGTGCGAGTATGAGTCGTAAAAGCATCCTTTAACCTTTCAGGGATGATACAATAATACTTCTTTCTCTCTTGAAACGCTATATAAATTTGAAAGTTCAAGAAACACGGGGAAATTTAATAAAAACTAATAAGACTGCAAGAAAGAAATTTTCTGAGCTTATTGGAGCTTTTAAGTAAGCAGTGTTCGTATTAAATTTGAAATTCGGAGAGGTGGCAGAGTTGGTTGATTGCACCGCACTCGAAATGCGGCGTCCGCCTGAGGCGGACCGGGGGTTCGAATCCTCTCCTCTCCGCCAGAGGATCAGCAAATACACACAGCAGACGGTCAAAAAAAATTGACGTGATCGGATATGTTTGAATTATTGGAAATATCAAAGACAAACAAACAGGATTTTTACCGGGAATTGTTCCGCCAGGCAGCAGCGATGTTAGACGGTGAAACAGATTACATCGCTCAATCTGCAAATCTGTGTTCATTGATTTGGCACTCATTGCAAAATGTCAATTGGACAGGTTTTTATTTTTTTAAAGATCAAGATAACGAACTGGTTCTGGGTCCTTTTCAGGGAAAACCGGCATGCGTGCGGATTACTCCCGGTAAAGGCGTTTGCGGAACGGCTTTTACTGCCAGGAAATCGCTCCGGGTTGATGATGTTTATTCGTTTCAGGGACATATCTTCTGTGATCCCGATTCCCGCTCTGAAATTGTCATTCCTCTGTTATATAAATCCCATTGCATCGGCGTTTTGGATATTGACAGTCCCATAACTAACCGGTTTAATGAAGAAGATCAACAGGGATTGGAAGCCATTGTTGACTTATTTATAAAGAACATTGTTTATCCCTGAATAATTATAATCCTGATTCTCATCTGAATTTTTCCGGACTTTTAATGCCATCAAACTTAAATAATGCCGGTTTAGACGTAATCCATTTTTTTCTCCGGTTTCAATTTTGTTCAGACGTATAGTCATTAATATATAATTATTATATTGAATAATGTTGACCTCTGCACCGTGAATCGGTATTTTAGTCCCGGGGGGATAAGGATATAGTAATTTCCATATAGGATTATACTCTAATTTGCATATATCCTGTCAATCTGAATGATTTTACTTGTTTATCAAATCACAGAATCAGTCTTTGGATTATACCTTTCTTCTATGTGATTCATTGCTTTTTTACTGCGACAGAATTCTGTGATTACCGTCGTTCCGTCATATAATTTAACGATGTATGACTTGTTCATCATCACACTCTGTCTCAAACTGAACAGTAAGATGGTTAATGTGATATGCTTTTAAAACGGACAGCATTTTTTCACGGATTTGTGACGTCATGGATAAAAGTCTGTCATCAATGAGGGCTTCGCAACTGAAAGCACGGTTGGATTCAGAAATATTCCAGATGTGAACATGATGAATATTGATGATTTCATCAATTTCTTCCAATTTCGACACAATATGCTCCAGATGCAGATCTTCCGGTGTTCCGTTAAGTAAAATACGGATAGTTGACTTAAGAACTTTCAGACTGCTGAAAACCATTAAAACAGCGATTATCAGTGTGACAGCCGGATCAATCCATGACCATTTCCATAACCAGGCACCGATGGCAGCAATAATTACTGCAACAGAACTCAGAGTATCATAAAAAAGATGTAAAAAAGCGCTATGGATATTTAAACTATGATCTTTTTCCTTTTGTAAAAAAAGGATACTCAGCGCATTTCCTGCAAGACCGATAATCGCCACGGGAAGCATGATGCTTAATACGGGAATCTCCGAATTATCCAACCGTTCCCAAGCTTCTTTTACCAGAAAAAAAGCAATGATGATCAATATTGACATATTAATAAATGCTGACAATATTTCTGCTCTGTGATAACCAAATGTAAAACGATTATTAGCAGGCTTACGTGACAAAACACGAGCACCGTAACTGATTCCGATTGCCAGAGTGTCCTGCAGGTTATGAACCGCGTCTGAAAGCAAAGCCAGACTGTTGGATAACATTCCCCCGATAAATTCAGCCAGCGTTATGGCCGCATTCAACAAAAAAACCAGAAGGATTTTACCCTGATTATGATGATGGTGTGTATGTGAATGCAAAGCGTATCCTTATTCTTGAATAGTACGGTTCACCGTTTAAGTCAGGGAGCGAAGCAATTCTATTTCCTCAGCCCATATCTCCGGTTCAATCGTTTCCAATATTAATGGGATTCCCCTGAAATGATCCCGTGTCATGATATATTTAAACACGCTTAATCCTAATTCACCCTTCCCCAGTGACTGATGCCTGTCTTTTTTTTCTCCCAGCGGGAATTTGGCATCATTCAGATGCATGCCCCGAAGATTTGAAAACCCGATAATCTTATCAAATTCATCAAAGACCAATTCACAACTTCCGTCAGTCCTCAGGTCATATCCTGCTGCAAAGGCATGGCATGTATCAATACAGACACCGATTCGGGATGGGTCTTTGATCTGATCCATTATATTCGCCAACTGCTGGAACGTATACCCAAGGTTGCTGCCCTGTCCCGCAGTATTCTCAAGAACTGCCGTTACATGCGCCGTTTCCTGCAGGGCCAGATTTATGGACTCAGCTATTCTTGACAGACAATCCTTTTCAGACATCTGTCTCAGGTGACTCCCGGGGTGAAAATTCAAACGATCCAATCCCAGCATCTCACATCGCTGCATCTCATCAATAAATGCCTGTCTGCTTTTTTTCAGAGCTTCTTTTTCAGGATGCCCCAAATTGATCAAATAGCCGTCATGAGGTAAAATGGATTCTACAGGAAATCCTAAAGTCTCACAGTTCTTTTTGAAGGATTCAATTTCAGATTCTTCCGGCGGTTTTGCTTCCCATTGCCGTTGATTTTTTGTAAAAAATGCAAATCCTGAGGCTCCGATATCTGCAGCATTTTTGGGAGCATTTGAAACGCCGCCGGATGCACTGACATGAGCCCCGATATAATATGGTTTCTGACTTAATGAACGATTCATTATGAAAGGTACAAATTATCGCCAGTGTTTTGAAAAGATTTTACAGGGTCTAAACTGAACTTTTTTATTAACTTTCACAGAATCATTTATTAGGGGGATTTCATTGATGACAGATCAGCATGACTATTTTGAACGGTTTAACAGCCCTGCTCTGGATGAGATTTTGGGCAGACCCTTCCCGGTTCTGGATGACGGTTTTGTCCGGGTTGTAGATTATATGGGGAACGACAGCAGCATAGTTCAGGCAGCCCGTGTTTCATACGGGAAAGGAACAAAAAAAGTCAGCCGGGATCGTGAGCTGATACGCTATTTACTTCGTCATCAACATACAAGTCCCTTCGAAATGTGTTCAATAAAGCTCCACATTCGCGTTCCTATGGATTGTTGGCGGCAATGGATTCGTCACCGCACAGCCAGTGTCAATGAATACTCCACCCGTTATTCCATTGCTATCAATGCAGCCCAGAAAACCGATCCGGATGCCTGGCGGGGACAATCAGAAACCAATCATCAGGGCAGTGCAGGTTTTATTTCACCTGAGGAAGGACGGCTTTTCAGTCTCCGGGAAGAAGAATTACACAAACTTACAAGGGACATTTACAACGAAAGGATTGAGGGAGGTGTTGCCCGGGAACAAGCCCGAAAAGATCTTCCCCTTTGTACCTATACCGAAGCATACTGGAAAATCGATCTCCATAACCTTCTTCATTTCCTTAAACTCCGGATGGAAACGAATGCACAGAAAGAGATCAGGGATTATGCGATTACAATCGGGCATGAAATCGTCAGCCGTTGGGTTCCAGTCACATGGGAAGCTTTTAATGATTACATCATGAATTCCCAACGTTTTTCGCGACTTGAAATGGAACTCCTGCAATGCCTGCTGAAAGGGCTGCCCGATGCCGCACAAAAAAAAGCAGAAGAATTCGGATGGCTGGACAGAGATAAAACCGGTGTACTGTTTAAACGTCAGGAAAGGTTTGAATTCGAAGAAAAACTTAAGACAATGGATGTTCAGGTTCCATGGTTATAAATACCTCTTTGTTAAGAATATTACATTACGCATCGGCCCATTCTTAAACAAAACACGATAAAAACAAGAAGGGAAATAAACGATGTATATAAACGTATTCGTTATCCCGCTTATTATAGTATTGGTTGTTAATGGTTTTATTTTCAGACATATCTATAATCAGAAAAAGTCAAAAGGAACTTTTTATTTTATCAATCTGGTTATCGCCACGACGGTTTATACGTTTTTCTATGCGCTGGAAATTTCTACCACATCATTAAATACAGCACTTATATTTTACAAACTGGAATATTTGGGCATTCCGTTCATTTCTGTTTTCTTCCTCTTATTCACACTTGATTTTACCGGCAGAGCATCACGAATTTCCGAGTCTGTCATTAATCTGATTTATGTAATACCACTGATAACGATTATTATAGTCATCAGTAATGAATTCCATTCTCTATATTTGCAAAATCCTCATTTTCAAGAGAGTGTGTTTTACGCATTTCTAAGTTTTCAACCCGGTCCCTGGTATTGGGTTCATGGTGTTTATTCCACCACACTTATAATTTTTGCATTAATTCTGCTAATAAATATGTGGCTCAACAGTGCTCCGCTTATTCGCAAACAGGTGGCTGTAATTATCTATGGCGGCATAATTTCATACGTAATTTATACATTATATCTAATCGATATTTTTCCTAAGGGTCTCGATCCTTCTCCCTATGCATTTTTTCTGACTGTCATCATCATTTATACCGGGTTTATCCGATATAAAGTATTTAGCATTGTCCCCCTCGGTAGATCCATGATTTTTGATAATGTCCCCAACCCTGTTATTATTGTCGATTTGGACAATCATATCGTAGACAGAAATACATCTTCCCAAAAGAATTTGGGGATCTCTCCGAGGGATATTGGAAAGACACTGAATGAAGTTTTACCCGACTGGCCGGAACTGACAACCCTCAAACCGGAATTTTGCACATTTGAGACAGAAAAACTTATTAAAGAATCTGTTTTTTATTTTCGTCTAACATCCAATCCAATTCTTAATAAAGAAACGTATCCGGTCGGTCTGATTCTATTGTTTCAGGATATCACCGAAGAAAAAAAACAGGAAGAGGAAAACGAAAAACTCCTGAAGGATCTGACCGCATCCGAAGAAAAATACAGAGAAATTGCAGATCGTTTAAAAGCAATATTAAAAAGTCTGCCGGATTTACTTTTCGTATTGGATAAAAACGGGAATTTTACTGACTTCTATGCACCGAATTCTAATCAACTTTTTATGCCGCCCTCTAAAATTATCGGTTCTTCAATATATGATATGTTTTCAGAAGAAGAAGCAGAAAAACATTTATCAACATATCATAAATGTTTACAGACAGGGATGGTACAGACATTCAAATATTCCATGGTTTTAAATTCATCCACCCATTATTATGAAGCACGTATTTCCAAACTTAATGATATGCATATACTTGCTATAATCCGTGATGAAACCGACACCCATAATCTTGATAAAAAAATCAGTGACCGGATGGCGTTTCAACAAATTCTCATGGATCTTACCGCAGGATTTATTAACAGTCCTCTTGACAAGATGGATGAAGAAATCCAAAAAGCATTACGCGTTATCGGAAATTATACACACGTGGACAGATGTTATGTTTTTGATTATTATGTTGACAAAGGAATAATGAAAAATACACATGAATGGTGTTCAGAAGGGATCCAACCCGTAATCGACACTCTTCAGGCCATACCGATTGATGCCGTGCCTGAGTGGACGTCATCACATTTTGAAGGTAAGGAAATTATTATTCCCTCTGTTGCAAAAATGCCCGAAGATGACCCGGTCAGACAAATACTGGAACCGCAAAACGTTAAATCATTATTAACAATCCCTTTTATGCATGAAGGCAAATGTCTGGGATTTGTGGGTTTTGATTCTGTTAAATCTGAACGGGACTGGAATAAATCAGAGCAGTATTTGCTGAGACTTTTTGCTGAATTTTTAACAAATACAAAATTTAAAGACAATATGTACCGGGTTTTAAAGCAAAATGAAGAACAGTATCGTCTGCTCGCAGAAAATTCCTCGGATATCATAGCATTATATGACGGGAATTATCAACGTCAATATATAAGTCCCGCTTTTAAGAATGTAACCGGATACGATGTGAATTATTTGAGTCAACACAATTTTTTTGAACTAATCCATCCTGATGACAAGGAACAGTTCTTTAACGATCTTAAGGCGAATGATGAGAATAAAATCGAAATTTCAACCTATACTTACCGAATCCACCACAAAAGCGGCCGTATTATCTGGATTGAATCCATTAGCAATCGGAAATATGATGAACACGGCAATCTGCAGCAAATTATCATAATCAGCAGGGATGTGACCAGGGGCAAAACAGATGAAGAAAAGATATACCAAAATCTGTATGAAAAAGATGTGCTGATCAAAGAAATCCATCACCGGGTAAAGAATAATCTGAATATTATATCCAGCCTGTTAAAACTGCAGGCAAGAAAAATCAAGAATAAAGATAATGCCGTTTCAGCTTTTAAAAACAGCAGTGATCGCGTCATGTCAATGGCGTTGGTTCATCAGAATCTATATCAGGAAGGACAATTTGACAAGATTGATTTAAAACATTATGCAAAATCACTTCTTACACAATTAATGGGAGTCTTTCATACAGGAACCAATGTCAAGACCTTTTTAAAAGGAGAAAGTATTGTTCTCACGATTAATACAGCCATTCCCATAGCTCTCATACTTAACGAGTTGATTACCAATTCCCTGAAACACGCGTTTCCCAATAATGAATCCGGTGATTTGATTATTGATTTTCATAAGACTAAAGATGGAGATTGCGAATTGCTTATAACAGATACCGGCATTGGACTGCCTGCCCATATTGATGAAAAAAGCAACGAAACGCTGGGATTTAACATGGTTGATATGCTCGTGCGGCAGATCAGCGGCGAATGGGAAATAACCAGACAAAACGGCACGAAAATCCATATCCGGTTTCCATTGCAATAAATCACCCGAGCCCCTTTACATCACAGGAAAATGTATGTTGATCCGTGTTCCATTCTCTCTTAAGACAGAAAGGGTCCCGTTTATTTGGTCTGTGAGTATACGTATCAAATGAAAGCCAAGAGTTTCACTCTCATCTTCATTAAAGTTTTCAGGTAAACCAACACCATTGTCAATGACACTCAATTCAAGAAAACTGTCATCTGTCCTGTGAAATTTAATTATTATAACACCGTTTTGATTATGAGGGAAAGCATGCTTCAAAGCGTTGGTAATCAATTCGTTGAGCATTAATCCACACGGTACAGCCTTATCTATATTGAGCATTATGTTCTCAATTTCTGACGAAATAACGATTCTGTTGTTTCCAACATAGGTTTGTTTCAGCTGATTTGCCAGTTTTGAAACATATTGCTTCATGTTAATGTTGTCAAGGTTTTCTGAAGCGTAAATGCTTTCATGAATCAATGCCATGGATTTGATCCGGTCACTGATATTCTGGCATGCTTTTATTGCATCATTTTTTCCTGATACGCGTCGCATTTGGATTTTCATCATGCTGGAGATGACATTCAGGTTGTTTTTTACCCGATGATGGACTTCCTTTAGAAGAACTTCCTTTTCTTTTAACCGTTGGCTGATCTCTTTTTCTCTGACGATTTCCTTCTGATATAATTTCCCCAGTTCTTCATTCATATGCATTAATGTGTTTTTACTGTCCTGCAATTCCTGTGTTTTATTCCGAACCTGTTTTTTCAACAACAATATAAAAAGAAGAAAAATCAGGAAAAGGCTTCCGCTGGTCATTAATACCGGTGAAACAAATTTTGAAAGATTTTTTTTTGAAGGAATATTTAACCAATAATTTATTGTTTTATAGTATACCGATTCCGGGTTATTTTTCATCGATGTAATGTGTTTATCAACAATCGGTATAAGTTGTTTTGGGTCACCATTTGAAAATGCAAAGAATATTCCCATAGGATTAAGAATAATGGGAGTTGGCTTTACATCAGAAGGCCGCTGTGAAGAAAAGTAAAAAAACCTGTCTGCCACAATCAAATCCACCTTATCGCCGGTCAGGGCTTTAATTGTAGCCGGATAATCAGGATAGCTCAGAACAGTATAGTTTAAAGGAAACCATGCCGGAAGTTCATGAAGAAGATAGTGTTCCTGAATGGATTCCTTAAGTACAGCTATTGTTTTATTATTCAAATCATAAACAGATTCAAACAGTTTTTCGTCTGTAGTGAATGCCTGCAACCATGACTCAACGACTGATATTGTATTAAAATCCATATTTTTTATCCGGTCTTTATGCCAGGTAACATCAAGAATTATATCCAGTTCTTCGTTATTCAATCGATCTAAATTATCATCCCATGTCCCATAAACATAATTCAGATCCCAATTTTCGCGACGGGCAATCTCATTCATAATATCTACAAAAATGCCACTCGGAGCTTTGCCGTCTTCCACAAAAACTTTAGGGGGGTTTTGATAAATGCCAACCGAAACTGTTCGTGCTTCCAGGATCCCGGGACAAAGCAAAATGATATAAATACCATATAGGTATAATACAGTAAAGCATATATAAATTGTTTTTAAACTGCCATTACTTTTCATGTCCACTTCCTTTCTTAATGAGAGGGATCAGGGAAAATGGATGAAGGGGAATGTTAAAATTAACAGGGTACGGCTACCCTGTTTTACGGGGAAATTTTATAATGAACAAGGACCCTTTGTCATTCTGTATTGACAGCGTCCCGTTTAATTGCTGCGTCAGAAGCTTCACAAGATGAAGTCCAAGCGTATCTACAGCGTTAATGTCAAATTTTTCCGGAAATCCTATACCGTCATCTTTTACGGAAAGAACAACATCATTGTTTTCTGAATATTCAGCTTTTATATGGATCATTCCCATTTTTCTGTCAGTAAAAGCATGTTTTAACGTGTTGGAAATCAATTCATTCAGTATCAAACCGCAAGGAACAGCTGTATTAATATCCAATACAACATCTTCAGCTTCAGTAGATATTTTAACATTAACTTGATGTCCATATGCCGATAAAAGTTGGCTGGCCAGGGATGCAAAATAGGATTTCATATCCACTTTGTCAAAATCTTTGGTATCATAAAGTTTTTTATGAACAAGTGACATGGCAAGTATTCGGTTACTACTGTTACTGAAAGCCTCTATCGCCTCATCCTTGCTTGTAATTCTTCTTGCCTGCAGTTTTAACAGACTGGAAATAACATTCAAATTATTTTTTACACGATGGTGGATTTCCTGAAGGAGAATTTCCTTTTCATGAAGATTTTTTAAAATTTTTATTTCTGATTCTTTTCTCTGTTCTTCCATCTCGATTTTATACAGGGCAAAGCCAATATCTTCAGCAACTTCCACAAAGAGGTTCTGTTCTTCCTCCAGATCATAATACTCGCGGGAGACACTTACCGTGAGAACACCGTACAATCTGTCCTGATGGTCAAGAGGTGCGGAATAAATGGCAAATCCCGGTTCCTTCGACAAATACGGACATTTATGGCAATCATGATTAAAAGGACTAAGATTGATGAATTTTTGCGTTTTTAAAACTTGCTGTATACAAGCAGGTAAGGATTGATTTGTTATTTGATCTTTATAAGACTCAAAACCGCAAACATCATTACCGGCAAATTCAGTAAGAGTAAT
>NPIE01000208.1_pt1 | contig 68990 bp, 65 predicted proteins | sample 8637661 | NCBI WGS metagenome assembly NPIE01 (sample SAMN07420842, study PRJNA396082) | bioreactor metagenome | isolation source: sample BA12 brine-fed electro-methanogenic bioreactor BA | place: Japan: Kochi | collected 2016-12-09 | reverse complement strand
GTAGGGTCTTGTGAAGAATAGCATGGTATAATGCTCTAATATTCTTTATAAGACAATGAGAAATGAGTATTATAAGCGTTCGAAAATTAGCGAGAGTAAATTCAGAGAAATTTTGAAGTATTTTTCTATGGATTTAAGTGTTTCTCAGGTAGCAAAATTGACAGAAATCTCTCGAAGAAGTGTTTCAGATATTTATCAGAAGTTACGAAAGAGAATATATTTACTGACAAGAGAAGAAGGCAAAATCGAAGGAGAAGTTGAAATTGATGAATCATACTTTGGAGCTAGAAGAGTAAGGGGAAAGCGAGGTCGTGGAGCTAAGGGCAAGGTTCCAGTATTTGGATTGTTAAAAAGAGGCGGAAAGGTATATACAAAGATTGTAAAGAAATGTGGAAAGGCTGATTTAATGCCGATAATTAAGGGGAAGATATTGGAAGAAAGTACCGTATATACTGATGGTTGGAAGAGCTATGATGGTCTAGTTCTGAATGGTTACAGGCATTATCGAGTATACCATTCAAAGAATGAATTTGCTCGGGGGAAAAGTCATGTAAATGGGATAGAAAGTTTCTGGAGTTATGCAAAGAGACGAATGGCAAAGTTCAATGGAGTGCCGAAAGAGAAGTTCATTCTGCATTTAAAAGAATCGGAGTGGCGATGGAATCACAGAGATGATATAATATATAAATTATTGATGGAAGAATTGAGGAGTAATCCTCTCTAATCTTCACAAGACCCTATAGTATTTATCCTGGACTTTTATTGGGATCCTAACCGAATTGATCAATTGATCTGTTACAAAGAGTTCAGTTACTTCTCCTCGTAATTCTCTCCAAAAATTGCTTCCTAAAGGAGGTGTGTAAAGCTTTTCCTGGGTAGTATTAAATTCAAATACAGTAGCGGCGTCTATACTAACAGGAAAAACAGAGCTCCCTTGCTCACCCATTCCATTTTGCGAGTAGTAATCAGCAATTATTGCTTTTGCCCGATCACTTGCCTGCTCACCTTCATAATTATAAACTACTTCAGTATCCGTAACAAAATTGGCTTTAAATTCTTCAAGCACGAACTGTCCCCCATGACTAACTACCTCAGGCATATTTTAATAGAAGCAGATTATTACTATATTATAGGATATACCGGACAGGAGGTCAACAGGAGACGCTTAAATTGTTAGCGCAAAAAGGTCCTCAGACAGCGTAAATTTCTTCGTGAATTGTTTGAATCTATAAAGGGTACGTAAAAATATCACTTCCCTCGCACATCCATGCTTCACTTGGAGCCGGCAATCTGTCAAAAAGTCGCCCGACAGCGAACTCCACTTTTTCATACGAGTCGGTTTTATCAAAAATGCCTGAGCAGTATACGTTGACCCAAGAGTCAAATGCCAATACGTAGTAATCATCCGTACTATCAACTAGCTCTTCTGGAAAAATAATATCACCAGGATTTTCATCAGATAGCGTGGAAAATTCATAGATGACATATTTATCATTAAACTGATTTATACTTGCCGTGTCAGTTCTTTCTTTGTGTACGTATAAGTAAACATCTGATTCAATCTGTAAAAGCTCCATATCAGTCAAATCGCCATTTTCTGTTGTAAAAGCAGGTGTATGAAACAAGAAGCCCTCATCGACTGGAAAATATGGACCGATAAACCCATCAGGTCTCTTCCGCCAAAAGATATAGCCTACAGTTCCTGTCGCAACACAAACCGCTGTAATTACAATAAAGATAGATAATACTATCAATAAAGCTATTTTTTTCTTACTCACAATAAAAATATTATTAAGAATTTATATACGACGTCCCGAAAACGACAGCTGTAAAATTATACCTGACATCCGGTAATAATGCAATGCGGGTTCTATCTTATCTTTTTTCATTCAGGCTTTTTCACTGGAAAGCGTTCTCCCAGATTTTCAATCGCTCTCTTTCCATCTGATGAAAGTAGTAAGTTCATTTTGAGGCTTTGATGAATTTATCTATTCTCGTCTGAAATAACTGGTGAGTCGCCTGGGACTCGAACCCAGCACCTACTGCTTAAAAGGCAGTTGCTCTAACCAGATGAGCTAGCGACCCTAAAAATCGTACTTACAATTATATCACCTTCCTAATAAAAATTAAAGCGTTTTTAAATTTTGCATCTTCCATTACAACCAAAGCCAAATAGAAGCCTCCAATTTCCATATTACTGTGCGAGTTTTCTATCCAATTATAGCAGGCATGAAAAAATCTAGCCCTCTTCTGGCGGCCCATAACAGGGAAGATGCCGGAACAACTAGAGCCTCTGCGAGTTCTAACTTCAAAAAAGTATATCTTGTCGGACATCTGTGCCACTATATCTATCTCTCCCTTTATCCCAGCACAGTAATAGTTTTGATCTAATATGACAAACCCTTTCTCCTCAAGTCTGGTGGAGATAATCTGCTCACCAGTATTTCCAATCTGCTTTCTGCTCACTGCCACTTTCTTCAATAATCTTTCTGATAGGCTTAAACGATCGTCTATGTATCTTACACGGACCAAACCTTAAAATCGCATCGCTGTGTTTCTTAGTCCCGTATCCGCTATGAGACTCAAATCCGTACTCAGGGTAAATCTTTGCATACTCGCGCATTAATCTGTCCCGACTTACCTTAGCAATTATTGAAGCCGCTGCGATCGAATAGTGCTGCATATCTCCCCTGTTAATTTTGAGACACTTTCTGCGTGTGGTCGTCCTGATCGATGCTCCATCGATTAAAAGCAAGTCCACCTCAGACTTTATTTGAGCCTCCACATCTTTAACGATTCTGTTGATCGCTACATCCATTGCACTAGAGAGTCCAAATCTATCAATATCGCAACTCTCTATCATGATAACCGAACTGATCGCTCCTGCAGAATATATTTTATCAAAAAGCAGCTCACGTTTTTTCCTGGTGAGTTTTTTGCTATCCGTGACTTCGTCTATCATCTCCGTATCAGAACATAACAAGAAGCCCCCCACAGATAAAGGACCAGCCCATGGCCCACGACCCGCCTCATCAATACCAAGAATATACTTCTTTCCTTCACTCCAAAATTTTCTCTCCAATTCTACTGTCGGATACTGCATGGCTCTATTTTAACATATTTGATTTTATGGTAGAATAGTTAACATGAAAAAGATGACCGTTTTAATAATAATATTTTCACTATTCCTTATATTTCCTTTTCTTGTTAATGCACAGGAGGAGCAATACACTATCTTTACTTCCACAGAATGTCCATACTGCCAGGAAGTTAGAGAAACCGTATCAAAAGAAGGCTACGACAAAGAGCTCGAAATACAATTTCTCGATATTGATAATAATGAGGAAAACATGGATAAGTATTTCATTGCAAAGGCAAACTGCGGCTACGATATATCAGATGGAGCTTGGCAGGTGCCAATGGCTTACGATGGACAAGAATGTGTATTTGGCAGTGTGCTAATAGTACAAGATCTCGCCAACAGGACAGGCAATCAGGTTATACTAGAGGGCACGGAGGATGCGAGGGAAGATGTAGAAGAATATGAGGGAGAGTCAACAGCCGAATATGTCGAAACAGAAGAGTATTACGATCCCCCATCAAGAAATTTGGGTATAAAAGAATTTTTTTTCATTATAATACCCCCCCTAATACTTGGGCTCATAGCGTACATACTCATTTTCAAAATGAAACTTTAATTAAATTTTTATATATTTATTTATGGAGAACAGAAACAATTTTAAGTCATTCCTTACCGGCTTAACCGCAGGAATTATAGCCGGAGCCGCTGCAGGAGTACTGCTCGCCCCAAAATCAGGAGAAGAGACGCGAAAAGATCTTGCTGAGCTAGGTGAAAAGATTAAAAAGAATATCGAGGATCAGTATAAGATTGCTAAGAAAGAAGTGAATTACAAAATCGAGCAGGTTAAAAAACTAGGCGAGAAAATCGACGAAAAAAAGTATAAGGAAGTTATAAATAATGTCATCGAAGAATTAAAAGCCGACGCAGTAGTCACAAAAGAGGCAAGCAAAGAGATTTCAGCTCAACTACAAAAAGACTGGGGTGTAGTTAAAAAAGAGATGAGCAAGAAGGCTCCTTCTAGAGCGAAAAAGAAATCCAAAAATCAAGCAATAAAGTAATATAAATATGCTTCGTGCGAATTGATAACAAAAAAAGAAAGACAGTTCTCATATTGATCCTTGTAGCAGTAGTAACTCTTTCTGCTGTACTGATCTTAAACTTGAACTCATTGCAGAAGGAAGATAAAAACTTCTCATCTAGTGATTCCGAGGCAAGTAGTACAAGTGCCAATATTAAGTTCGAGTTTGGACGTTCAGAAAGCTTGCCAAGCCTGGGAATAAGACCCGATGCCCCAGCAAGAGCATTCATCGATCAAGAAGGATATGTCATACTCTCAGCACCTCATGACCTATATAAGCTGTATAGAGGGACAAACCTAAAAAGACTAATTCCAGATAGTACGGACAGATACATGTCTGAAAAAAACAGTAATCCGAGGATGTATGCCGATCGTGAATGGCTTGTCTCTCCATACACAGAGAACGGTAAAGATATTTTTGCAATAATACATAACGAGTATCATGGATGGGAACATCATAACTGCAATACGGGAACATGGAACTGCTGGTGGAACTCTATAACGCTAGCTAGATCAAACGATGGTGGCATGAGTTACCAAAAAGTAGCACATCCACCAGAGCACGCTATCTTAAGTCCAACTATAAATTACGATCCCTGGAATGAAAACGGTCCTATCGGGCCTATGGAGCCTACAAATATAATTAAAAAAGATGGGCTCTACTACATGTCAATAGGCCAAACCGGCTACCCTACGGGTCGAAATGGTAGATGTATTGTAAGGACATCCGATCTCTCAAAAGCAACAGGCTGGGAATCTTACAACCCTGAAACTGGAGGCTTTGATCAGATCCCAAACAACAGCATATTTGAATGTAAACCTTTACATCCCGGACCTCCCGGGTATTCTTGGTATTATAGCAATTACCTTGAGAAGTACGTTGGACTGTTAGTGCACTGGGATATAGGAGCTTACTACGCTCTATCAGATGACCTTCTCAGCTGGACCGAGCCAGTAAGGATTGCTGGAACAGAGACAGCTTGTATATACGGATCGTTCATACAGCCGGGATCAGACAGTCGTAACTTTGAAACAATTGAGCGCTCTCCGTGGCTGTACTACTCATCAGATCACAACGGGTGTGTCCCGGGTCAAGCACATGTACTAAACCGTAGACGGATAAGAATGTCCAAACCGGGTGAGGAAAACACATATGAGCTTCTTGACCTTCGATTTAATGAGAAAGCAGGGTCAGATGCACTAGACTCTTCATTTTACGGTAGCGATGCTGTTCTACATGGATCGTACGAATTTAGAAGCGGGGGCGACAAAAACTATATCAGATTCTCTGAGCAAGCTTACGGCTCTGTATCACACAAAAGCAATCTGAATATCAGCTCTGACTTTACAATAGAAACAAGAATTAGGACATCACAAAACTTACAGTCGGGACAGTATACGACACTCATATCTAAAGAGCAGGGAGCCTGTGCTAACAGGGCTTACGGCTTATACCTATCCCCGACAGGTAAACTACACTTTAGTTACTCAAAAGCTGGTGGCGGATGTGTAGGCTCCGAAAGCAGCTCAGTTGTAAATGATGGGCAATGGCACAATATATCAATTGTATACGATAGCTCAGAAAAGAAGGTTTCATACTACATCGATGGCAACCTGGATAATTCATCAACCTTTGACGCTCAGTTGGGACAGAACGACAACACGGCAAATTTAATAATTGGGAGTGGATACGATGGAGACATGGAGCATATGAGAATATTCAATTACCAGAAAATACCTACTAGTTCATCCCCTGTGCCTCCAGCAGATCCCACCCCAGATCCGACTCAGCCAGATCCTACTCCTGCAAATATTGATATCGATCTAAATGAAGACGGAGAGATTAACATGCAGGATTACCATGTATTTATAACCGATTATTTAAAATTTAAGAGAGAAGGCATTCTTAATCAAAGATCTGATATAACCAGGGACGATGCTATAAACATGAGTGATTATCATGCATTCATAGTTGAGTATTTAAAAATAAAACGGCAAAAAAATTGAGATTAATCTATAAAAAAGGAGAGATCTAAAATGAAAAGTAAAAACTGGAAACTTGAGAAAGAATGGAAAGACAGCTACTATAAAACCAAGAACTCACTTTATAAACATAAAAACGGCCTAAGACTGATATATTCTAACAAACCAGATTCAAGTGAGTTAAATATCACTTATACAATACTCGGGGGAAGCTATTTCGAAGATGAATTAAATGTACCTTACGGGACAGCTCACTTCCTTGAACACATGATTTGTAAGCCCAATAATCTACTTAAATCAGATGCTGCCATAAGGAAGTACAAGTACGGCAATCGCCAGGAGCCTTCGCTTAAATTCAATGCAAACTGCAATTACAATACTATCAACTTAACAGCAGACATACATAAAGATGGTTGGGAAAAATCGATTAAATTTCTTTACCACACAGTGGACTATCCAACAGTTAAGTTTAGAAAATACATAGAGAGCGAGAAGAAAGTCGTTATAGCAGAATCGATGAGATATAAAAGGGACGACCGGAATCCCGTCTTAGTGCAAAACAAATTTCTGCTTGGCGAGAAGTATAAAAGATATCAGAAACTCAGTCTGGGCTACCCAGAGAGTATAAGCAAAATAACAAGTAAAGATTTAGAAAAGTACTGGGAAAGTATACATAACCCTCAAAATATAATCATTTCGATTCAGAACAGAGGAGAAATTACTAAGAATATGCTGGCAGATATTTCTTCGATAGCACAGCTTAGTAGTAAAAATCAGAAAGAAGAAGCACTCAAGATTAAATTGCTTAAAATAAATAACGACAAGTTTAAATATAAATGTTTTCGCAATAAAGATGCCCAGGATATAAGGCTTGATTTTTCCTTTTGGATACCTACAGCAAAAGGTGAAGCATATACAGATGAGCAGTACATCGAGAATCTCCTAAAAAACCTTGCTCGTTCAGCGATGAAACTCGTACTGCACAAAAGATTGCGAGAGGATAAAAAGCTGATATATATGTGTGACAACTATATAAACGGCTTCTTTCCACATAAAAACATTGCAGGAATAATCATTGATGTCGAGCTCGTAAATCTCAAGCTTGTTCTTGACGAAGTTTATTCTATGTTTTACGGGCCCGAAGTATATTCTCCATTTTACAGATTTCTTAGAAGTCGTGAATTTAAGATTTGGCTCGAAGATAGAATTAGTCAAGATTTATTCATGGGCAATATTGACTACGACCGTAATTACGCTTATAGATTGGGTCTACTTGCACTTACTGACTATACTCCGTATATTTTTGATTATGATAAATCTAAAAAGTTAATAAGGGATATAAAATCGAAAAAGGTTTACAATTACAGCAAAGAGCTCTTCTACAACAACAAGCCAAGGCTCTTTATAGATTCTCCTTACAAATCAAAGGAGATTGAAGAAGTAATAGAAAGTAGTAATTTCGGCAAAAAAATGTTAAAATAGCATAAAGTTGCGAGAGTAGTTCAGTTGGTAGAACGTCACTTTCCCAAAGTGAAGGTCGCGGGTTCGAGCCCCGTCTCTCGCTTGGAACTTTGAATATAAAACGTACCGGGGCGAGAAGCAAGGTCATGCCATTGCGAGTGAAACGAAGCATTGGCATGAAGCCCCGTCTCTCGCTTTCCCAAGAGCGAAGGGATTAGCTGAAAGCATAGATCTGACCACTTCGAAGAAGTGCGTCACGGTCTCTCGCTTCTTGCAAAAAAGATCGTTGTCGAAATTACAATTTTATGTTATCATAATGTTACGATGCTGGTGTAGCTCAGCTGGTTAGAGCAAATCTTTCGTAAAGATTAGGTCGGCAGTTCGAATCTGCCCACCAGCTTATAAAAATATAGAAAATTATGAAAATACAGTACGAAATTACAGAGCAAATATTAAATTCCATTGTTAAATACGAGCTCTGTATACAGAAAAGCTCTGCAATACCATTGCCTCAGAAATATCTCACAAAACTGTATCAAAAACAGAAAGCTGATGAAATATCACACCTAAGCGATATGCTCGGGATATCAATAGGGTATGATAAAGCTCTTGATATACAAAGAGGTAAGGAGACTCATATTTCCATCGATAAGCATAAAATATTAAACAACTATCGCAGCACACAGGAATTTATTAAATCTTATACTGACAGGCAATTTATGCCAATATCCTTCCCCCTGATCGCCCACCTGAACACACTTCTTTTTAAAAATGTCGTAGAAGATTGGGAACTAGGAAAATCACGTGAGTTTTCACAAAAACCAAATCCCCTTTTCGATAACTGGACAGATTTAAAGGAGTATTATCCGACAATAGATCTTAGCAACCACTTTGATAACCTGGCTCGGCTTTTTTACAGTAAGGATAATCAGATACATCAGATCGTGCTAAGCCTTATAATGATGTACGAGATGATAGATAAGGCACCCTTAGTCGCTGCCAATCAACTCACAGCTATTAATTTGCTTTCATGTATACTATCAAACTATAAATATAATCCTAATAATTTACTACCAATTGGAAAAGTCGTGGCAGAAAATGAGCACAGTATAATCACAGAGTTTAAGAAAACACGTATAAGTAAATCCATGACAGGATTCATTGAGATAATGGCGGATCTACTTGCCAGCGAGAGCCTTGCTCTGTACAATGCGATTATATTTGTATACGAGAATAGTGCTCAGAAAAAAATATTGCTATCTGTACAGTATAACGACAGACAAATAAAAATATTGGAGTATCTGCAGATTCATAAAAGCATCAGTCGAAATGAGTATTCTAAGCTTATGGGGGTATCTTTTATGACTGCCTTTAGAGATCTTAGCCAGCTGGTAGAAGATGATTACTTAGAGATTATCGGTCGTGGACGAGGTACAAGATATGAACTGATGGTGGAGCCGGGCGAGGATAAAGATAAGCCAGTACCTACAGCACTTTTCAATGACCTGGAATAGTTTGAACAGAGCGGGTATTTAATATATACTTACGACTATGAAAAAAATTGATAAATATGAGGTAATAATCGGGCTTGAGATACATGTGCAGCTAAATACACAGAGTAAAATGTTCTGCTCATGCGATGCTAAATATTTTGAGAAAGATCCAAACAGTCACGTGTGTCCTGTATGTCTTGGCCTACCAGGCACATTGCCAATACCTAACAGAAGAGCTCTGGAACTAACCATGTTGCTTGGTGCTGCAACTCACTGTCAAATTGCCAACAGGATTAAATTTGATCGTAAACACTACTTCTATCCTGACCTTCCGAAGGGTTATCAGATAAGCCAATACGACCAGCCTGTATGCAAAAATGGATACGTGAATATAATGCTGGACGACGGTTCTTATAAAAAAATAGAACTGGAGCGCATCCATCAGGAAGAGGATGTAGCGAAATCTTTTCACGAGGTAGATAGCAATACCGGCGAGGAGTATACTCTTATAGATTTCAATAAATCAGGCATCCCTCTAGCAGAAATAGTCACCAAACCAATGATAAGCTCACCCCAGGAGGCCAGGAAATTTGCCGAGCGAATAAGACAAACTGTACGATACTTTGGAATATCAGATGGGGATATGGAAAAGGGTCAAATGCGATGCGAACCTAATGTCTCAGTTCAGAAGCAAGGAAGCTGGGAATACGTTGACGGCAGGATACTGCCAGTTGAAGGTGCAAAGCTAAATGCGAAAGTTGAGATTAAAAATATTGGATCAATCTCAGCTGTAGAAAAATCTCTTGAATATGAAATCGACAGAATTATTCAACGTCTCGAGGCAGGAAAGAATATTACTCAGCACACAAGAGGCTGGGATGCAGTTAGTGGCGAGACAAAATTCCAGAGATCAAAAGAGTCCGCACCTGATTACGGATACTTTGCAGAGCCTGACATACCGTTGATCGTAATTGAGCAATCAGAGCTTGAGAAAATTAAAAAAGAACTGACAGAAATCCCAGAGGATAAAGAGGCTAGATATAAAAAAGAGTTTGGACTTTCAGATTATGATATATCAGTCATTACAGCAGATAGGAGTGTCAGTGAGATATACGAGCGTTTTGTGGCTGCGGCACAGGAAGAGTTAAAGATTAAAGAGGAGGAAGTCGCGAAGGTTTGTGCAAACTGGCTCACAGGAATCATTTTCAGCTACTTAAATGATAAACAGAAGGATCTGGAGAAGCTGAATATCGACTGGAAATTAATCTCCAAACTAATAAAAGCCACACAGGAGAAAAAAATTACAAACGCAAGAGCTCGAAAAATATTGGTTGAAAACATTGAAGATATGAATTCTCTTGAGAAGAAGGTAAACGCTCTAGATAAAGCAGAAGCGGCCGACGATGATAAAATAAAAAGTGTCGTACAAAAAGTATTGCAAGAAAACCCAAAGGCGGTAGAAGATTACAGAAGCGGCAAGGACGCTGTAATTGGCTTTCTCATAGGACAAAGTATGCGTGAATTAAAAGGTATGGCCGATCCGGCAGCTGTAACTAAAATAATTAAAGAATTGTTAAAATAGCATGAAGATAGACAAAAATTTCGTCAAATCAGTAGCAAAAATCTCCAAAATCGCACTAACAGAGGAAGAGCTGGAAAAATTAACCCCACAAATGCAGACAATCCTTGACTATGCCGGGAAATTAGCACTAGTAGACACAACTCACATTCACCAGAAGCCTCTGCGAACAGTACCATTTTCAGATCTTCGAGATGATGTGATCGGCGAGTCTTTATCAAAAGAGGAAGTTTTTGCTAATGTGAAAGATGATATGCGGGTGGGAGATCTCTTCAAAGCAATCGGGGGGACATACTAATTGCGAGTTATAAGAGTATCCGTATGAGCATTTTATTTTCAACACAAGCATTGTCTCATTCTTTGATTTTTATATGCAAAACTGCTATAATTGTCCTGCTTTGCTGAGGTGGTGGAATTGGCAGACACGCATGGCTTAGGACCATGTTTCCCCAACGGGAAGTGCAGGTTCGACCCCTGTCCTCAGCATTAATATGTTAATGAAAATATATGTTAAAAAAGATGCTAAAACCTTTTCAACGGGTGCTGTTGAAACGAAGATTGTGTGTCGGATGCACCTACCCTCTGGACAAAGCCGAAAAACGGTATCCATTCTCGGAAAAGGATGAGGTAATACAGTGTAAATGTAGACGAAGATACATATTTGATAAACAAACGCAATCGTACCGTCGCATGACACTGCAAGAGGAGCAAGTTTTTTTAACTAAGCAGAACAAAGCAAAGTCGGCTTAAATCCTGCTAAAGCTATTTGAAAAAGAGTTGCATTTATGGTATAATAGTATTATACACATATTTTATGCCGCTATCGTCTAACGGTTAGGACGGCGGGTTTTCAACCCGTCAATCGGGGTTCGATTCCCCGTAGCGGTAATTATAATTTCACTGCTCTGTTTATTATGAAAGAAAGAAGTAAAAGAATCTTAATTCTGACATCCGTTGTTTTCTGTGCTTCTGTACTCTGTCTAACTTGCATACTTATTTTCTTACTGAAACCTGAAAAATCTTCCGAAAAACATGAAGACACTGCCCCAACAACAAGCCAGTGTCATCATGATGGCAAGTTCTATGAGTTATGGGAAGATTTTACTGATAGTGAGGGATTTAATAGTTGCACCTGCACCACAGATGGTGTGGTTTGCGCACCAATAGAGTCTTCCGAAGAAATAGAAGAAGAAGTTGATGAGATTCCAGATGAAATAGTAGATCTATCATTCACCGATTTTAGGTGGTATGAAAATGAATACATAAAATTCAAGATACCCGAAGGTGAGAATTGGAGTCCTCGATTTCACAAGAATCAGAGCGGCGATCAAAATGATGAATACATTAGCATAGACTTCAAAAACCAAACAGTAGTTGACGTCGCAACTCTACCACCGCGTGGGACAGGCGCGTGTGAAATTGATATTGAAGAATCAATCCAAGTATGTTGGCCCGATGCCGGTGATGTTCTTAATAGCAAAGTTATATCAGATGATTTAATCATTGATGAAATCTACTATACTAAGAATGGCTTAGATTACAGAATCGCCTACGCCTACGCCTCAAATTTAAACTACACCATTGGCTATTTCAATAAGAAGGAGAATAAGTTCTCAGATGCAAGCTCTATTTTTCACCAACTTGAATTGTCCGACGAGCTTTTCTTGGCAAAATCAATCAGAAATCCAGATAAACCAAAAGAAGGTGATGATTTAATAGAGATTTCTATTCGAGTTAGTACAACAGGAAAAGAAGATGTAGAGCAGCTCAATCTTATTATCAAAACCTTCTTCCAGTCAGTAGAGCGTAAAAAGTGGTAATTCCAAAGCTCCCCCCCGTCATCACTATAAGATATTGATAAACTTTATATCTCTGTGGTAATATAAATCTATGAGCACAATGTACGATCTACCACAAGAAGAGAAAAAAAGCGGCTTCGAAATATTTATCGGAGTAATCGGTGCCATTGGCTCATTCCTTTTCTCAAGCATAGAAGCAATAATATCTGCGGTAGCAATATCTGTTGTTCTCTATCTTTTCCTTTTCACACCGCACGAAGTAGTCGGCAGCTCAATGCATCCCACATATGTAAACGGTGAATATCTCCTGGCAAACAAGGTAGTGTATCGCATCAAGGAGCATCACAGAGGAGATGTAATAATCTTCGAGTACTCGCAAAACAAAGATTACATAAAAAGAATAATAGGAATACCCGGGGATAGTATATCAATAAGGGATGGCTCTATTTATGTAAACGGTGATAGATTAAACGAGTCGGACTACCTGACGAATAGCGTGCGTACTGAGGGGGCTTCATTTCTAGCCGAGGGTGAAACCGTGATAGTCCCGGAAGATCACCTCTTTGTAGTCGGTGATAATAGAGGCAACAGCTCAGACTCAAGAGCATTTGGCTTCATACAATTCTCACAGGTGAAAGGAAAGGCATGGGTAGTATACTTCCCGTTTAGTGAGTTCCGACTTGTAAAAGCCCCGCAATACTAGAAAGTATGCGAGATTAAAAATATTTTTCTTACTTGTGAAACATATCAAAATAGTGTAGAATCTATGCTATGAAGACATTCGTGATTGCCAACCAGAAAGGTGGTGTCGGAAAAACTACTACTGCGATAAATCTGGCAGCCAATCTGGCACTTGCAGGGAAACGGACATTATTAATAGATCTCGATCCTCAGGCAAACTTATCATCAGGGATAGGATTTTTGAAGCAGTTTTCTGAAGAGCAGATCAATCGAGACGACACTCCTCCGTACAAAAGCGTATACGACTTACTTATAAATCAAGCTAAAATAAGCGAAGTCTTGTTCACAACCGATATTCCAAACTTGCTTTTAGTCCCATCACACATCGCTCTGGCAGGAGCAGAAATAGAAATGGTAAGCATACTGGCGAGAGAAACGCTACTCAAAAAGGCAATTGACAATATAAACGAAGATCTTGATTACGTCATAATCGACTGTCCCCCATCCCTTGGTCTTCTTACAGTGAACGCCCTCACCGCTTCAGATTATATTTTAATACCAATACAGTGCGAGTATTTTGCACTCGAAGGCTTGGGTCAGCTGCTTAAGACCCTGGAGCTTATAAAATCGATCAATCCTAAAATTTCTGTAGGTGGCGTCGTTTTGACTATGTACGATAAAAGGACAAAACTCTCTGAACAGGTTGTAGCGGAGGTACAGAAATATTTCAAGGACACAGTATTCAAAAGTGTCATTCCTCGCAATGTGCGACTATCGGAGGCGCCATCACACGGCAAAGCGATCGAGCTTTACGATCCCAACGCAACCGGTGCGATTGCATACAAGAAACTGGCAAAAGAGTTCATAAATAAATTCAGTGATTAAAAAACATGGCAAACGAAGCAAGACTTGGAAAAGGACTAGGAGCACTGATAAGCTCTGGTACGATTCAGAACAATGGTGGTTACGTGGAGAATTTTGATATAGAAAAGATATCGCCCAATCCTTATCAACCGAGGATGAGCTTTTCAAATGAGGAGCTTATAGATCTGGCAAATTCAATTAAAGAGAAAGGCGTAATACAGCCGCTTCTTATAACCAAAGATCCAAATAGTGAAGATGACACTTACTATTTAATAGCTGGTGAGCGACGTTATCGTGCTTCGAGGCTAGCTGATATCCCAACGGTTCCAGTAGTTATTAAAGAAGCCTCTCCTCAGGAAATGCTTGAGCTCGCACTTATCGAGAATATACAAAGACAGGACCTAAATGCGATGGAGGAAGCACATGCGTATCGACAGCTTAGTGAGGATTTCGGACTTACTCATGCTCTTATAGCTAAGAAAGTCGGTTTTAGTCGTGTGGCAGTAACTAATAAGATGCGACTCTTGAAGCTTCCTGACAGCGTTAAGGAGCAAGTTCTTAAAGGCGATCTCACTGAAGGTCATGCTAGGACTCTACTCGGATTGACAGATCCAACAGCATTACAATCAGCCGCAAATCTAGTGGTGAAGCGAAACATGAGTGTGCGTGAAACAGAAGCATTAGTTCGTAAAATTAATTACGGCAAAGACACGGAGCGAACAAGACTTAAGGCTCTAACTCAAAAGGAGGAACAGCTTATACAAGACATAATCAAAAAAACCGGCCTCAATACGAAAATAAAGAAGATGACTTACGGCGGGAAATTGGAGATCAGATTTAAGGATGAGGAGGAGTTTGAAAAGATTATGGGGATAATTAAAAACTAATGATTAAGAATTCTACAACCATTAATTCGTTATCACTTAGCTGCTTCCTGTCGGATCTTCTCGAAAATTACCACCGCTGCTGATGCATTGACATTCAAAGAGCCCAGCCCCTCCCTCATTGGTATCGTAACAATTTCATCACATTTTTCCAGCACCTTTGCTGAAATTCCTAAGTCTTCCGCACCTAGGACGATAGCTATAGGGCCAGTCAAATCAGTCTGAAAGTGCGGCTTACCACCCGTCTCTACAGCTACGACCCTTATTCCATTATCCTGTAGCATCTTTATCGAATTGAAAAGATTCATCTGAACAGTTGGTATCCGTTCAGCAGTTCCCATAGAAATCTTCAATGTCTCATCCGTAAGAAAGGATCTTTTTTTCAGCGGTGTAATGACACCGTTAACAAACCCCCCGTAAGCGCTGCGAAATATTGCACCTATATTAAGTGAGTAACGGACATGATCAAGTATTACAAAAAAAGGCTCCTCTCCGTTAGAGTATATATCCTCAATAAGATCTTTAAGCTTCCAATCCTGCTGAGGAATCATAAACCCAACTACACTCTCGACGCTGCTACCACGGACTCTTCGCTCCAATACTCGTCGAGCCACCCTCTCCACAGGTATATTGGCCTTTTGAGCTAGTGCTAAAATTTTCTCGCTCTTATTATCCTTGTAAAAATTGTGTGCTACAAGAATCCTGTCAAACTGCCTGCCATCTTGAAGAAGCTCCAACAAAGCGTTCTTATTTTCTACCTGTATATACTTTTGCTTTGACATGAATATGGATAGGCTGATTAATTTATGTTTATCAAACGAAGAAAACTATGCAGCAATTACATCAATGTAGTATTGAGACCTCTTGTGCCCGGACATTCTTCTAAACTTTACGACACCGTCTATTACAGCGTATATTGAGTAGTCCTTCGACATTTTTACTCCCTTTCCAGGATGAAAAACAGACCCTCTCTGCTTTACAATTATATTGCCGTTACTTACCTCTTCGCCTGAATATTTTTTCAGGCCAAGCCTTTTGCCGGCCATATTTTTCGTTTGTCTTGCTGTACCTCCCGAAGCAACGTGTGACATATATGTTTATTTATCAAATTATTTCCTTAATTCCAGGACCATAATATTCCTCCTTATTATACTAGTTTTCCTCTCCCAATGCAAGTTCTTTTTTACTATTTTCCATTTTTTCTGAGATATTAAATCGTTGACGAAAAATGTATGCCAACCGTAATGAGTTCTGTACGATGGAACAACTATTACTGCCTTCAAGCCGTCCTTTCCTACATAAGTCAGGAAGTCAAACAAAGCCTGATACTGTTTAGCTGTATCCTTAGCGAGTGCAAATGCTTTCCTTCTCGCCATAGCTCTTTTTTGAGGTGGTCCCATGTAAGGCTCACAGACAACGGCATCAATTTTGCTGTTTTTCATTACTTTATACATTGTTTTTGGAATGTCTGTAATATCAAGATCAAACAGTTTATATCTTACATCTGAAAAATCAGCAAATTCAGGGTGCATCTGAACCATCCATTCGATATTCTGCTCAGAATTTCTGACTGCCCATTTGTCTATATCAGAGCCAAGAATTGATCTTCCTGTCAAAAGTGCCTGCAACAAGATACCACCAGAGCCACAAAAAGGATCCCACACGACCTTCTCTTTACCAAAAGGCATCCCTGCAAGATTAACCATTATCCTTGCCAATTTTGGGGGCAACATGCCCATCTGCCTGTCAGAACGAGGTTTTTCAAAATCAATAATCCGAAACTGCTCATAATCCTGTATCGCTAAAGTTTGAGCAGTTCGTATGTCATCTCCGACAGAAATCAGATTCAGCTCAAAGCCTTTTTCTATAAGCTTATTTTTACTCACCTGTGCTGAATTAAGCAGATACTGTCCCCTGTTCTTAATTTTTGGGAGCAAAAATCGAACCGATTTACCGTCTGCTACATACTTTTCTTTGATACCCCTGACAAACTTATCAAGCTCTTTCATATTTTTAAAGACTCCAAAAGAGTTAACACCAAATGGTATCCTGTTTTTCGCTCTCTTGGCCATAAGATCCAGGAATTGATCAGTATCTTCTATCATGACACCAAATCTAATCGAGCCGCCCAACTTTTCAAACATCCAGAACATCTTGCCCTGTATGTCAGAGTCAGTTTTGGGCTCCACTATGGCGATGTTCTCTTGGATGCGGTTAACTTCAAACTTGCATGAAAAATTAGCATCCAGACAAGTAAGAAGCTCGTCGTAACACAAATCTGATTGTGAGCCTAACTGAAAAAAGTATTGCATAAGTATACCTAACTATTATTTAATTCTTGTGCCCCCTATTTAAGCCCGAGAAACTTTACTACTGTAACATAAGGTCTATACCCGTAATTCTTTCTATACCTTGACTTCGCACGGAAGAACACTGTTTTGTTCTTTTTACCTTTCTTCTGATCTGTGATCTCGAGTAATGCTACAGCACCTTTAACCAGCGGTTGTCCGACAGTGACTTTGTCACCTTCCTTAACCAGAAGTACATCCTTTATTTCGACTTTTTCGCCAACTTTCTCTTCCATTCTGTTGACCTCAACCTCTTCATTTTTATAAAGTTTTATCTGCTCACCCTTTATCTTAAGAATTGCGTAAAAGCTCTTATCTATATCATGCTCCGCTGCCTTTTTGACTACAACCTTCTTTTCTGCCTTTGGAGAGCTACTCTTTTTGGCGACAGTTTTTTTCGTACTTTTCTTCGCAACGGTTTTCTTAGTGGTTGCCTTCTTTGCAGGAGCCTTCTTTACAGTTTTCTTGGTGGTTGCCTTCTTTGCGACCTTCTCAGGCTTCTTCTTTGCAGGACTTTTCTTCACAGCCGCTTTTTTGACTGTTTTTTTAGCCGGCTGCTTTTTCTTAACAGCTGCTTTTTTAGTTACCTTTTTATCTGCCATATATATTAATATTTTAAGTTAAATCTTTCTTAATTATAACGTTTTGTACAATCCCGAGACTTATAAAAGTCGCTATTACGATACTTCCTCCTGCACTAAAAAGTGGTAGAGGAATACCAGTAGCTGGGATCACACCAGTATTCGTCCCGATATTTATAAAAAGCTCTAGCAGTATTTTTACCCCAATTAAAAATATTACTACAGAAAAAAACGGGTCGGATACTTTCGTTGCTTCTAGCATTATATTATAAATCAAAAAGCTATACATTACAAGTAGCAACCCTCCACCTAATAAACCGAACTCCTCGCAGAAGGCTGCAAAAAGGAAATCTGTCTTATATTCGGGCAAGAATCTGAGCCTACTTTGAGAACCTTGTCCAAAGCCTTTTCCGAGGACACCACCCGATCCGATTGCCACCCTTGATTGATCAACATTAAAATACTCCTTATCGGATGTTTCATCCGGATTGAAAAATGCCACGATACGATTTTTCTGATGTGAAAATACTGGTAGCTTATCCATCATACCCCACTCATTGCTTATATCCAGATATAAAAACCCAACAAGTGCCGATGCCAAAATACAAACGACGCCAACATTGATCAACTGCTTGGGCAGAACTGTTATCGCAGTCAGAAACCATAGCACAAGTATGATAAGTGACATGCTCCCGTGCGGCTGAAAAAAAATTATCCCAGAAAGAAGCAGCGTCATAAACAGTGTTATAAAGAGATTCTTCCATCTGGAAAGCGGGGAGTTTATAAGAAAAAACGCCGTGTAGATTATAACGGCAATCTTAGCAAACTCAGATGGCTGTATCTGAACCCCGCCAATTATCAGCCATCTTTTAGCAAAATTAATCATTGGCCCAAAAAGCATAGTTAATATTAACAGCGCCAGTATCGCGATATATATGGCGACATTCGTCTGCATGAACTTAAGATATTCAAGATCAATATGTGAAATAACAAAAAATATTATCCAACCAAGCACTATGAATATGATTTGCTTAGCAAATGTATCTTGAATATTAAAGTTACCAGCTCTATCAATACTGGTGGATAAAAGAGCTGTGAGCGACAACAGATTTATGACTATAACGGGAATAATTATCTTTATGTTAAAAGCTTTTTTCATCGGTTAATTGCTCGTAAAACTAATTGACAAATATCTCTTTATCATGGTACAATTTAATATCACGATGAGAGGACTACCAAAGGTTGCCGTGCCTAGGGAATGCCTCTCTTCTTTTTCATTATTTCGCTGACTTGGACTGTTTAGCAGAGCTCGTTTGTTTAGCTTTCTTCGGCTGCTCAGCAGGCTTTTTGTCTTTATTGGCGGTTCTCATCTGTACCTTATTTCTAAAAGAGTTGATATTGATGATATACTTAGCAAATTTCCTTAGTAATGAGGAGTATCTAGTATTCGGACACAGGATTTTAAGTAGTTTGTTGTTTTCCGCCAGGTGCTGTATAAGGCAATGAAAGTCTCCATCACCAGATACAATTACTGCCTTATCATAATTGTCCCACTCGATCATCGCATGAAGTACAAGCTCAGCGTCGACGTTACCCTTGACTACAGTCTCTTCACCCTCAGTATGCTCGAGAGTAGGCTTGAATATGACAATATATCCCCACTTCTGTAGATTTGCATAAAGCTTCTCATTTCCCTCTACATATCCGATGAACAGAAACGCATTGCTTACTTTATACTTATCTTTAAGATACTTTCTGAATTTAGCAAAGTCAAGCTTCCATCCGCCGTACCGGATACCCAGGTGTAAGTTCTGACTGTCTATAAATGCGTAGTTTTCTTGCATGTTATATTATATCACATCAATACGGAATGTTTGTCATAGCAGGAATTAGATTGTTAGTACCTGATCTATCACTAAGTCGTCTTAACGAAAAACACAATTTTATTCCCATCAGGATCGGTCAATGCCAGCTCTCGTTTGCCCCACGGTTTATTTTCAGGTGGATTTATATTCTCGAAATATTCTCCTCTGCACTTCTCATAAAGTTCATCCACATCTTCTACCTCGAAAAAAAATGAGTTGTTCGATGCATTTGGCCCAATGTTTTCGACTTCCACAAAAGCAAGCCTAACATTTCCGAAAATTATTCTCAAAGCACCTTTCTGCTCCAAGATCGTAAACCCCATGTCAGTATAAAATTTTCGGGTAGCAGAAATAGATGAGACCCTAAATAGTACTGAATAAAATTCTATTTCCATATTTTTGTTAGCTTAATCTATAACTTTCGCCCTCATCTCTTGCATGATGCCATCGCAGAAATCCTCGCCAGAGTGACAGTCAGCCATGAAATACTCATACTGTCCTATTCCTATTATACTGTCGCCGCATGGGGGTCTGCTTGTAAATCCCGATTCATCAGAACAACCCTCTTTCGTTGTCCTAGGCGCCTTATTCGTATAACTATAATGATCGTTTACATCTTTCAGATACACCTTATATAATGTACCAAATTGAGCGTTAACTCCTAATTGCGTGTACCGAGAGAAATCAGCTGGGTATGCTTCATGCACTGTGTACACACAGAGCTTTGCATCACCTTTTACAAAGCATTTAGGTTCAAAAACTGCCAAAGCGTGTTCAGGGTCATCTACAACTTTTGTTCCTAAGGGAGCCAAGCTGCTCAACCTTATCGTCTTGTACAACTCTTGACCATTCTCATCAACACCGACATACATATCTATCTCTGCAACTACTTTTTGTCTATCTGATATAGAATCGTTTCTCTTTTCCTCTTCCTCGGTTTCCTCATCTTGTCCACCCTCATTACTCACTTGTGAGGGAGTTTGATCCCCTGGATCTACATCAGAGGGCATCAACTTACTCCAATTAAGTCCCACAAATATACTGATTCCTAACGCATATAGCACCAGCAATGCTATTAAAACAATTTTTACTGCTTTTTTCATAAATTGTGCAAATAAAATTAATTATATATATAATTACGAGGATGTCTCAAAAAGTAACCGTTTTCCCGAGTGATTAAGCTGCACTTCTCTTGCTATACACCAACTCCTAAATAATCTTGAGGATGACAAGAAGAGAGTCATCTGCATAACCCAAAGGTCCAAATATTGCTTCAGGAAGAACATCAAAAGGAGACAGAAAGTATACCACAACAAAACCCCACATGGCGACTCTTACCCACTTTGATTGATGCCATTTCAATTTTGCTTCTGCCGGCACGATCTCAGCATTTTTTACATTTTCTCCACCCATAAGCTCCAGGTTATTAACTATTTTCTTCTCAAAAAGGCAGGTACCTCCAGATCGCCATCTGTATCTTTACCTGACTTCACACTATCATCACTCTTCTTTTCATCCTTATCCTCCTCTTCGTCAAGCTCAAAATCGTTTATAGAAAGCCCTCCGATTGAAGATTCTGTAGATGGTTTCTTAGGAGTATCGCTTACATTTCGGATTACTGTATCAGATCTCTTAGATACGAGCCCCTCCCCTGCAGACCTATCACCATCAAATCCTGTAGCCACTACAGTTATTATCATCTCGTCAGCAAGGCTTTCATCTATACTGGCGCCAAATATTATATTAGCACTAGGATCAACAGCCTCCTCTATCATCTGGGCAGCGTAATCAATCTCTTTCATTGTCATGTTAAGCCCACCGATCACATTGAATAAGATTCCCTTAGCACCCTCAATAGACATATCAAGGAGCGGACTGGTTGTTGCCATCCTAGCAGCATCCTCAGCCCTATTCTCCCCCTTAGCTTTACCAATACCCATGATCGCTGTCCCAGCATCCTGCATGACAGCCTTAACATCAGCGAAGTCAACATTGATATATCCAGTCTGTGTTACCAGGCTCGTTATGCTCTTAACTCCCTCGGCTAGGACATTATCAACTTTTTTCATCGCCTCAAAGAAGGAAATATCTTCATCTATAATATCAAGTAATCTTTGGTTAGGCACTACAATTAGCGTATCAACCTTATCTCGTAGTGCAGCTATCCCCTCCTCTGCGACTTCAGCTCTTTTCTTACCCTCAAAGGCGAACGGCTTCGTAACAACAGCAACAGTTAGAGCCCCCATGTTTTTCGCTATACCAGCAACAACAGGAATAGATCCAGTACCAGTTCCGCCACCCATACCAGCTGTGAGAAATACCATGTCAGCTCCTGCCAGATGCTCATGAACCGCATCGATGCTCTCTTCAGCTGCCTGAGCACCAAGCATATGATCGCCACCGACACCAAGTCCCCTCGTTAATTCATCGCCCAACTGTAAAGATACAGGAGCGAGAGTGTTTTTTAAAGCCTGCTGATCAGTATTAAAGGCCATAAAATCTACGCCCTCTATATTGAAGTCTGAGATCATAGTGTTTACAGCATTACCACCGGCACCACCTAGACCAACCACCTTTATCTTGGCAATAGAATTTGACTGAGGAGTAACTAACATATTTTATTACATCAAAATTTAATTATATTTTTAAGAAAATCCTTAACTTTACCAAAGGCACCGCCCGTACCAGATGATAGTGATCTACTACGCCCACCCTCTACCTCATCTTCTGCGGCATATTTTATCAGACCTTGTACGACACTGTACTCCGGCCCTGAAATCTCTTCGACCATACCTGACAAGCCTGATGGATAACCCCTCCTCGCTGGCACACCAAATGAGGTTTGGGCACTCTTCTCGATTCCTACAAGATTTGCCGTTCCACCAGTCAGAACTACACCCGCTGGCATATTTATATTGTAACCCGATTTAGACACATAATCTTTCGCAAGATCAAATATCTCCTCAAGTCTCGCCTCCACTATCTTTTTTAGCATCTGCTTCGAGATAGATTGCTTGGAAGATACTCCAAGCCCAGTGACATCAACAAGATCGGCATTCTTTCTGTCGTCCTTCTTTCCCTCCTCCTTTTTCACGAGAAGTGCCGGACGATTGTCTCTAGTAGGAGCCTTTATGTTATTTTCCAGAATTTTTTCCATATTTACCTTTATCTTCTCAGCATCCTCAAGCGAAACCTGTAGACCAATAGCTATATCGCTTGTAATGTTTACGCCCCCTAATGATATACAGCCGCTATACACGACTGAGCCCTCCTCAAATACCGTTATAGTTGTAGTACCAGCACCGATGTCGAGCACTGACACACCAAGCTCTTTCTCTGTCTCAGTAATTACAGATTGCGACGATGCCCAGCCTGTAAACACCAAGTCCTGTACAGTATAACCTAGCATTTGAATGCATTTATACAAATTTTGCCATGAAGACATAGGTGCAGTTATTATATGTGTATCAACTTCCAGCCTCATTCCGCTCATTCCTATTGGATACTTGATGCCACCTTGGCTGTCAACTACAAAATTTCGAGGAATAATATGTATAGGATTAACATTTTGCGGCAATGTAAGAGTTTTTGCGTTCTCAATAGCTCTAAAAGTGTCTTCGACTGTTATCTCGTTCCCGGCGGACACTGCCACCACACCTTTATTATTGATACTTGTTATCTGCTCGCCATTGATTGATACGTAAACGTCAACAACTGAGGTGCCGGCCATTTTTTCTGCCGCAGTGATGCTTTGTGCTATGGCATCTGTTGCCTCTTCTATATTAACGATAGAGCCTTTTCTTACTCCTCTGCTTGGCGGCGTATGCACGCCAATCACTACAGGTCTTTTCTCGCTTTCATCAAGATAAGCAACGACTGTCGCAATTTTACTGGAACCAACGTCTATAGCTGTTATTATTCTTCTACCCATTTTTTACAAAGTTAATATTAGTCTACCTACTAATATATATACTAACGAGTAATATGTCAATAGGATTTTTACGCCCCCTACACAAACATTATGGCGACGGGTCTAATCCTTTTCCGGTCTGTTTATTTTATCAGTACAGGTCTTTCAAAGCGCAAATCGATCGAGGAGTACTCTTTTACTATAGTAGGCGTGTATTCCATTATAATCTCGAATCGCATAAGCTGCTCTTTTACAGATTTGTCAAAATCTACGATAAGGTTTAAAAGATTATCACCGCCTAGTATTATATACGCTATGCTGTCTTTTACCACTATCTTCTCGATACTGTAACCGTACTTCTGCGAAGTTTCTCTTATGCTTAATAAGCCATCAATCGTGTAAGCATTCGATTTCGATCCAACTTCAAACTTGGCCATACCGTCAGACATCTCAACATAATCGGTTAAATATCTGACTATCTGGAAAAGACACGGTATCCCTTCATGAGTCTGCCCATCCTCAAGCTCACCTCCCGAAACATCAGAATCAACAGAAAGCACGTACCCATCCTCTGCCACGAGGATACAGCTTCCACGTGAGTATATTGTCACTACCGGGACCCTTTCCTGTATAAATACTTTCGCTCCATTTGGAAAATGCTTTTCTATATAAACGGCCTTTATTCGGTTATCATATTCAAGCAGCTCATTTTCATACTCTTTCGGATTTAAGCTGAAATAATTTTCATTGTCAGAAGATTTCATTATATTCGTGATTTCTTCAGTATCAATGTTTACAAAAGGATGTCCTCCGATACTTTCTACCGTAACATTCTGAATAGAGAAAAGTGGCAGCTGAGGAACATATTTGACGCCAAAGTAAAACAGTGAAACGATCAGCGCTAAACCAACGAGCTTTTTTAAAAATTTCCTGTCAAAGCGGATGCTTCTCGTAAAACAGCTGATCCTTCTAATAAAGAGTCCGCCCCTTTTCTTATTAGCTCTTTCATAGCACTGCTTAAATTCTGCACCCAGAAAAGTTTTCCCGCCAGGCATGGCGCCCTGCTTTTTAATCTTCTTTTTCCTTCGAAGCGAGATCTTCATAACAAAATTCTATCACAAAAATGGACTTAAAGCATATTATAATGATATAATGTATATATGAAAAGAAAAAAGGTATATCCTCTAATAATTATCGGCACTGGTCCTGCTGGATACACAGCTAGTATTTACGCCAGTAGATATAAGATAGAGCATCTTTTAATTGGACAGTTACAAGGGGGTACCATAACCGAATCGCATAAAGTGTGTAATTTTCCAGGATTGCCAGAAATCACGGGGTTTGAACTTGGACAGAAGATGCATGAGCATGCAAGCAGATATGATGTAAACGAAATCAATCAATTAGTTAAATCTGTATCGAAAACTGATGGTTTATTTACAGTATCCCTTGAAAATGGAGAGGATTATATCGCCCAAACAGTTCTTATCGCCACGGGAACAAAACGGCGCAAATTAAATTTAGATTCGGAAAAAAAGTTTCTAGGCAAAGGTATCACATACTGTGCGACATGCGATGCATTCTTTTATCGTGAAAAGACTGTGGCTGTAGTTGGAGGTGGTGATGCCGCAACGACAGCAGCCCTATACCTGGCGGATATAGCAAAGAAAGTCTATATTTTCCTGCCGGAAAAAGAGCTTCACGGAGAAACAGTCTGGATAGATCAAACAGTAGCAAATCCAAAAATAGAGATTCATTACGAGAAGGTGGTTGTAGAGTTTGACGGTGATGATAGGCTACAGAAAATCGTAGTTGAAGATGTTGGAGATACTAAAAAGAGAGAAAGCTTCGATATTGACGGGGCCTTCATAGAAATAGGAGCAGTACCGTATACCTCGATACTGGATGAGCTTGGAGTTAAACTCGACGACAAAGGCTATATAAAGGTAGGTGTCGATCAGCAGACAAATATCGCAGGACTTTATGCGGCGGGAGATATTACCAACGGTTCATCAAGATTCGCACAAGTTATCACAGCATGCAGCGAAGGAGCTGTAGCAATATACAATATACACAAAGATTGCTGTAAACAATGAATTCTAAAAAAAGTTGCCAATTGTATTAAACATATTATTTCTACTCATTATAATTGTTGGAGTAAACCTTTCTGCTCCGTTAATAAGAGAAACATTTCAATCAGGAAATATTCAACTCTCACAAAACCGTCGAAATATGCTATAATATTAATATGAGAAACATTGTTATTCATAAAAGGCTGGTAACGACTACCCAGACTATCAAGATCTGATTGTCCGGGGTTTTCTCATACAAATAAAAAGCGAAACTCCCGAGATAATCGGGAGTTTTTTTCTCGACAAAAACTCCTTAAGATCAGATCAAGAGATTTTTTAGCATATAATTTTTTTATCAACAAAGAAATGAAAAATAAATATTTGATTATAGACCAAGATGGCATCGAAAGATCAATAGAAAGCTATCTTAACAGTGCCCAGTGCAGTGAAGATTTTGCTATACTAATAAAGAGAGAGGCTCTGAAAGAGAAGGTGATGCCAAAGCCTGAAGCTGGAGAGTATCTAAAAGTAGCCGCAAAATTCGGCTTCTCATGGGAGAAAAATTGCGACATTGGTTTTATCAATTACGATCACAAAGCTCAGCTTATTTCAAACTTAGTTAAGGAGTATTCAAAACAGCTTGTATCTGCCCTCCCCATGCCTGTCTACGAAGTAAGCGGATCAAATTTTTTTGATTTGAAACATCCTGTTGTACAAGCTTATGCAAATCTTTTCGGTGATAGACTCTTTCGATTTAACTCTGATGAAGGCAGCCTCGTGATGAGCTACGATGCGAGCTATCCCCAGTTTAACCTAGCCTCACAAATGAGACTAAAAGAGAATGACCTTCCCTTCGCTCACTTTTCGATATCGGACTGCTATCGCAATGAACAAAGCGGAGAGTGCATGCTGCTTTTTAGATCTAAGAGATTTAATATGCCCGATCTGCATGCGTACTTTGCAAGCATCGACCAAGCATGGCAATATTACGAGTACATTGAAGCGAAAATTAAAGAGGCATTTGCATTGGTAAATAGAGATTTTCTCAATATTGCCAAGATCAGCTCAGAAAAAAGCTGGTCGATTTACAAAGAGAAGGTTTGTGAAATTGCTAAGAGAAACAACAAACCCATTTTAGTCGAAATCAGATGCGAGAAAGTTGACAGATACTGGATTGTGGACATAGACTACAGCTTCATTGACAGCTACAATCAGGTGCGAGAAGTGGGTTGTATCCAGATTGACGTCGCCAGTGCAAAGCGACTAGCAATACAGTATGAGGGTAAAGATGACCAGGTCTATAATCCTGTCATAATACATGCCGCAGTACCAGGTGGAATTGAGCGGTTTATCTACATGATCTTAGACGACTACAAGAAATGCATGCCTGATTGGCTCTGGCCTGTGCAGCTCAGGATTCTGCCTGTTAGCGATAAGTATGTAGAGCATTGTAAAAAGATTTATCCTGATGCAGTAGGTATAAATAGAGGCTTTCTTGATGCCCGTCTGGGTGGAGAATTACGAGTGGAGATAGATGATAGAAATTTTGGCGTTTCTAAAAAAGTCAAGCTGGCAAGAGAAGATTTGGTACCTGAGATAAAAGTCATAGGGGCAAAGGAAGTTGGGGTCTGAATTGATGATTGGGCAAGGAGATAGATAAATGTTATAATTAAGCATGCAAGAGATATCTAGCAAAAACAGTGCGAAATATAAGCAGCTACTACGCTTGCAGAAAAAGCGGGAGCGGGATAAAACCGGCCTTTTCATAGTGGAGGGTGGGAAAGAGATAAGATTCGCACTCGATAGCGGGCTCAGAGTGCAATCAGTGTGGATAGATGAAACCAAAGTAGAGCAAAACAAGCATCTTCTTTCTATGCTTCCAGAAAAAACAATGACCTATAAACTCCCTAAGTATCTTTTTGAGCGAGTATGCCACAAAAATTACTCAGAAGGGATCACAAGTATATGCGAGAAATTCACCAAAAATAGAGTTGCGAAGCTTAATTTCGCTACTAAGTCATGCTTACTGATTCTTGACAATATACAAAAACCTGGAAATGTCGGGGCTATGCTTAGAACGGCTGATGGAGCTGGAGTGAGTGGGGTAATTCTGACCAATCAGAAAACAGACCTCTATACACATAGTGCGATACGTAGCAGCGTAGGGACCTTTTTCACTGTACCGTGGCAAAAGATGGAGGCGGATGAGACACTTGAATTTATTAAAAGTAAAGGCTTTACAATCGTCACTGCGGATCCATTCACTCAAAACATGCTTGGTCAAATATCCCTACCTAGCAAAATGGCCCTAGTACTGGGCAATGAACATAGCGGGCTATCAGACTTCTGGGTCAAAAACAGCGGCATGCAAGTAAAAATTCCAATGCTCGGTAAAAATGACTCACTAAATGTAAGTGTGTCCTGCGCAGTTCTGACTTATGCATGGCGAATTACTGATTAATGCGAAAGCTGCTGCTCTATCTTCATTAGTCTATTGTACTTAGCCACTCGCTCACTTCTGCTCATAGAGCCTGTCTTGATCTGTCCAACTCCCGAGCCGACTACAAAATCAGCTATAAAAGTATCCTCTGTCTCCCCAGAACGGTGTGAAACCACAGCTTTCATACCAGCATCTTGAGCCATCTTTATTGCATCTATGCTTTCACTGACAGTACCTATCTGATTTAGCTTTATAAGTATACTGTTACACGCTTCCAGCTCAATAGCTTTCGCAAGCCGCTTTACATTTGTTACAAGGAGATCATCTCCAACTATCTGCACTCTGTCACCCATCCGTTTCATCATAGCAACATGTGCATCCCAATCATCCTCTGCAAAAGGATCCTCTATTAGCCTTATCGGATACTTATTGACCCAATCTTCATATATGTCCAGTAGATCGCCAGAAGTCACATTGCGATCTTCTGTCTTAAGATGATATTTCCCATTCTCTAGAAATTCAGAAGCAGCAGAATCTATAGCGATAACCACATCCTCTCCAATTTTGTATCCTGCCTTGCGTATAACCTGATCAAGTAAAGCTATCGCTTCCTCATTTGATGTCAAGGAGGGGTCGTGCATGGTATGAATTATAAACGGTGGATCGTCATCATTCTCTCCAAGAGCAGGAGCAAATCCTCCCTCATCTCCCACTGTAGTAGAAAACCCCATCTGTTTGATCACATCGGCCAGTGTATGAAATATTTCCGAGCCCCATCGCACCGCCTCAGTCAAGCTCGGTGCACCTACTGGCATAATCATATACTCCTGAAAATCAGACGATTTAATCGCATGCTTTCCTCCGTTTAGCACATTTATCATCGGCGTGGGCAGAATCAGCTGATCTTTACTATGTCCGAAAAGTGTTCCTATATATTCGTAAAGCTCCATGCCTGTATGCTTTGCAGCCGCTCGTGTCGCTGCCATTGAGACAGCAAGTATAGCGTTGCCTCCTAGACGAGATTTATTCTCCGTTCCATCCACCTTCCTCATTAAATCATCAACCGCCCGCTGATCTGTAGTACTCATCCCTATCAGTGCATCGGCTATCTCTGTTTCAATGTTAGAGATGGCTTTTAAGACTCCTTTCCCACCGTAACGAGATTTGTCTCCATCACGTAGCTCAACTGCTTCATGAGTCCCGGTAGATGCTCCCGAAGGGACTTTTGCCGTACCGGTCGTTGCATCCTCCAGCCACACAGTCGCCTCTACAGTAGGATTGCCACGCGAATCTAGTATCTCTCTTGCTGATATCTTTTTTATCTTATCGCTCATCTAGATCGGCTATCTCAATTTAATTTCAAGTACAACCTGGTTAGGACTTAGATTGCGGTTTAGTCTAAACGGCTTGTCTGCCACCTCCTCGAATATGTATGTATAAGTTGTACCTGATGGCTCCATGCTAACTCTGCCTGCACCGGCAACAGTGTAGCTCTGTGCGGTTCTAGACATCGGACTTGATAAATCAACGTAAACCAGGTTCAACTTTCCATCTACATACTCAGCATAAGCTTCTGGAGTTGGCTCCTGACTATCTCCCTTCACTTCAAATACGACACTCAGCACTCCTCCACTCGAGAGCCAGCTAAATCTTGATATCCCTGCACCATTATCAGAAGTGCCGCCATCTATACCCTGGCGAGTTGTACTAAACTCGTCGTTCTTACCGTTAGATGTAGTGGTATCACCGTTCAAGTTAGGATACTTAATGTCTAGATAAACGACAGAATCATCTGCACTATCTCTTGAGAGTTTAAACTCCGGTCTATCAGTACTACCGATCTCATATACCGCAACTCCCGCAGTACCGGAAACAGCATGGTAGACCCTAGTCAATCCGTTTTTGCTTATATCTCGTGATTGCATTGTCCCTATGCCGGAGCTATCTTTGCTAAGCCCTGCAATTCTTAGGACCACAGCACTTTTAGCACTGCTGTATTCAGCTGTAACGAGAGGGATAGACTCTGCATTGTAATCTTCCGTCGTCACTCCAAACCTCATGGCAATTCTATAATAATTTACTTCGTCAGTTGTTCTCATGGATTCTAGCTCAAACTGAGCTTCTCCCTCCACTCCCACCTGCTGTTTTGCTGTACTAAATCCCTCTAAATCGGCGTCGTTGGGTACAACCGGTGTGCTGTCTTCATTGATGCCCGTTCGATCCCACTCCTGATCATCTTCGGTCTCGTAAGTTATAAGCTCCGTAGGATCGCTGTCTACCTCGTCTACATCGTTAGCCTTGTCGGAGCAACCGATAAGTAGTAACGAAGAAAGCAGGATCACCCCTACACTTAGTAATCTTTTATCTTTCATAAATAATAAAGTATCAATTTAAATACTGCCTCTATTCTATTGTGAAATAGGAATTATGTCAACCGCCATTAAACTGTGGGAGAGAAAAGTCGTGTTATTTTTTAGGTTTCAAACCTCGCTGTGCAAACACATCTTTTGTTTTAGATGCATCACCTTCTTTGTTGTCAATTTGGGGATTAAACTTTTTTATGGTAAATGAGAACTTACTCCCCTTGCCTACTTCACTCTCTACATTGAATTTCCCTCCATGCTCCTTGATTAATCCAATAGCAACGTAAAGTCCAAGTCCTGTTCCTCCCGGCCTTACGACATTAAATTTTTGCTTAAGCTCATTTTCTGAGTCACTGTCACCAGAAAGATGATTTTTTACCGTATCCGAATCCTCCTTATAATTACCCGTATACTGACCCACCCTGTAGAACTTCTCTCCAAGTCTCTTTAGCTCGTCTTCCGGAATACCCACTCCAGTATCCTTAACACTGATCTCAAGTTCATTTTTCAGATCACGCACAGATACCGTCACCTCACCTTTTTCTGTATATTTGACCGCATTGCTGATCAAATTGTCCACGATCTCAAAAATTCTAACTTTATCAGCAAAGATTAGTGGCAACCCAAACTTTCCGACACGATCAGTCTGATCTGCATCCCACTCTTGCTCTATAGTGCCAAGATCTTCTGCGTTTTCGTATCGTATAAGGATGTTTTTATTTTTTGCATCTCGTTCATATGCGTGTATGCTCATCTCGATCACGTGCGATATATCTACTTTTTCTTTGTTTAAAACTATCTTATCACCGTCAATTTTAGCCGAAGCGAGAAGAATATTTATCAATTTGATCTCACGACTTATTCCATCCTTGAGCCTGTCCATATATTTGTCGTACTTCTCTTTCATCTCCTCGGCTGTTTTTTCGGGGTGATTGATATGAGGAAAGAGAGAGCTCCAGTATCTATCCAGTAGCCCAACGTTTAAATTGATGATTGTCGCAGGCGTACGTAGCTCGTGCCCCATGATGTCTATCATGTTACGCTCTTTTTCGCGGGACTCCTGCAACTGTGCAAGCTGCGCTTGAATTTTGGAGGTAGCCTGATCAACTTCAGTCTGCAAAGAAATATTGAAGTTTTTCACATCTTTATATAAAATAGCCCTTGTGACAGCAATGGAAAGAATATCCCTCACCTTAAGTATAAATTGTACCTCACCAGTACTAAGCGGCTCGTCATAAAATCTTTCACCTAAAAGGATCAATCCTCCATAACCATCTGCCTGCCCAAAATGTATCAGATCTTTAAGTGAGCTCGCCTTCATGAACTCTTTTATACTCTCTAGAGAATCAGATTTCTCACACTCAGCATCAATTAAAGAGTCTATTTCTTCATATATGTACAAGCCGTCACGCACACAACCGAGCGAACTGACAACATCTTCAAGTATCCCACCATCTTCTGTGAAAAACATATTTGACATATGTCTCGATACAAGTGAGACTCCGTGATTTTTGCTCTTTTTATAAACTATAACTCCCAATCGATCAACCTTTAACGACATCCTTATTAACCCGATAGCGTTTTCAGCTATACGATCAATCTCAAGCTCGGTTGAGATCGTTTGAGAAAACTTCTTGAGCATCTCCGCAGGATCAAACCGACGATAGGTAATTTCTCTGTCAATAAATCTTCTGAATTGATTCTTCAGATTCATTAGCAATACAAGCAGGACCGAAAGTAAAACATATATGAAAACAACCGCCTGCACAGAAAGTATCGAATCAAAAAGATACCCCACTACAAAATATGTTACATAAAATACAGACGTAAGAGCTGTAAGGACAACAGAATAATATAAGAACTGACTCAATAAGTTCTTGATACCAAGAAATCTTTGCTTAGCGATAGAGTAAGCAACCAGGATGGTATAGAAAAGGACGAATATTGGGCCATACTTGTACAGTCGAGTATCACCAGTCAATAGTGGATAAAAATAATCAATTATAATAATTGGAAAATACATGAGAAGTGCACCCAAAACATATAGACGTATCTGAGCCCTCTCATGCCCCCTAAATTTGGAGGCTTTTCTTAAGAAATAGACACTCATCAAAAAAAGCCCAAGGACATTCGGAAGTATGTATATCCAGTACGCGCCTCCCATTTCTGCCACCGACATGTTAATCTCTGGATAGTGAACAACATCTACAATTACAAGATCAGAGAAAAGAAGATAGTATGCACTAGGAATTATAGTTACGAATACGAGAAAAAAGTACTTCCAGAACGAGTCTTTTATACGCCTAGGGAAATAGTATGCAAAAAAGCTTTGAGTGATAGTCATCAAGTAAGAGATAATATATATAATTTTCAACCAGGATATAGGCTCCAATAAAACCGATAAGTTGTAGAAGACTGTCGCAAGAACCCAAGCTCCAATACAAAAAACACACACAGCATATACCATTGATATGCTTCTTTTTTCCACGCGGAGGAGAACCACTATTCCGATGACAAAATTAGTAAGTGCGATAAGGATACTTAATATTTCAATAATGTCCATTTAGCTTTTTAATTATTTAACATCTATCGTCGCTGCCCGGAGGACCTTTTTTCCGTCCTCCCTTTCCGACCCAGGCGACACAACGACATCATATTCTTTATCCCTCTCTTCCAGGAGCACCTTCAGAATTTTGAAATGATCGGCGGTTAATGATATCACAAGATCGGAGAGCGTGGATAATCCTGTGGCACTTTTGATTGCCTTATTCATTATCAAAGCATCCTTTATCCTAAAACTAAAAATATATTCTCTAACCCAGTCAAAGATATTACCAGCCCAAACAGTTTTAACTTCCCTGATAACATCAGTAGAGTCGGTTTTATATACGACCTCATAGCCGAAAAGAAATTCCTTCCCCTCTTTATCCATCCTATTCCTTTCATCCTCTATAGCCTTCTTGAATCTATCCGCACAGCCACCTTTGATTATTTGTCCAATCTTGTACAGCTCGCCAACAATTACCCTTGTTTTATCTAAGCCTAAAAACTGTATTCTTGCGTCCGCCTTCAATAAATCGAGACAGAGCTCAAACGTCTCTTTAACATATGCCTCAGGAAGATACGGTAGAAAGTTATCTAATCCTACAGCATTAAAAGAATTACCATCTTCTTTATCCCACTTCAAGGCATCAATACAGTCGGCGATCTGTACAACTACAGTCCTGTCCTTTTTAAGTAATTCTACTGGAGCCCTTCCCTTGACAAGATAAACAGATATTTTGTCCCTGGATTTCTTTCCTACATTGTACATCTCCAAATTCAGTGCGCTAATAACACAAGAGTGAATACTAATATCCGTTGTTAGTGTGCTAAAATTACTGAACTGTTCATATATAGACCTCTCATAAACACCCGCTCCAGTCCCGATAGAGCGGAATGTGACCTTCTTTTTCTCCCCCTTTTTCCGGAGAAAATCCGCCATCAACTTGGCATTGAATCCACCAATAAGCCAGTACGCATCAGGAATCATAACCCTCTGCCCCACATCATAAGCCTTACCACTCGCCCACTGCTCAAACTCCGAAACGCCGAGGCGAGACATTGTCTCTTCTAGAAAAAGCTCTGTTATACTACGAGATAGATGAAGAACTTCCGGATGCGTAACATAAGGAAACTGCTCTCCATCTTCAATATGCTTATTCCACTCAGAACGCCAGATATTCTGTTTCAACTCAACGTATTTAACAATCTCTTCCGGCAAAACAAAACGGACCACATCTATACCATCGACTGTCTCCTTTATTACAAAATCTTCAGGAGAAGAGAGATAATCTTGAATCATTCGATCAGCAGTTTTAATATCCATTTATAAGTAAATTATAATTTAACTACCAAACCTTTGACATTTCCATCCACCACTCGGGCTTTCTGGAAACTGCCTATTAAACTACCCGCACTGATCTTATCAACAGTAGGCCCGTCAAAAACCACATCGTGATAAAATCTGGTTACGCCCTTATTGGCAGATTGTATCAAAATTCTCACGTCACTACCAGTCCATAATCTATTCTTCTCAATCCTTCTCTCATTAATCATATTGACAAGCTGTTTCTCCCGTCTGGATTTCTCTCCCCATGAAACATCGTCCTCGTACTGCCGTGCTGCCAGAGTTCCCTCCCGCTTAGAGTATTTTCCTGTATATACCATTTCTACATCAAGCTCTTTTATGAGTTTAACAGTACTATCCCAGTCTTTATCGCTCTCACCGCTAAAGCCAGTTATGATATCAGTGTAAACTCTAAATTGTGGCTCCCGGCTCTTAATATCACGTACAATCTGTGCAAAGCGTCCAACTGTATACCTTCTGTTCATCCGCTCAAGTACACTGTCGGATCCAGACTGGACAGCTAAATTAAGCCACTTCATGATCTTATCTTCCTCCGTTACAACTCTCGTGAGCTTATCGGTCCAATCCATTGGATTGGACGAAAGAAAGTTAACCCAGAAGTCGCCTTCTATACTACAAACTTTTTTTAAAAGATCCCCGAAGTCACACTCCTTCTCCTCTATACTCCCCTGCCAACTATTCACGTTTTGCCCTAGAAGCGTTATCAGTTTGTACCCTCGATTAAGAGCAGTCTTTATGTTTTCTTTTATTATATCGTATTTGTAGTTACGCTGTCCGCCTCTGGTATAGGGTACTATGCAGTACGAACAGAAGTTATCGCAGCCAGCGGAGATGGGAATCATTGCCTGAAAATTATCTTTTATGGATTGCTTGCACAGCGGCCGGTAAGACTGAGTGGTACACCCGGCGGCAATCTCTTTCCCGGCCAATAAGTCAGGCAGGCATTCTATTCTCTCAATAGGGATTATGAAATCGGCCCATTTAAGCTTATCCTTAAGAGCATCCAAATATTTCTCGTCTAATTCATCAGATTTGCGATTATATCTGGATGCCATGCAACCAGTAATTACAACTCTCTTCTCTTCGAGATTCTTCTCGACTATTCTCATACCCCAGCCCATAATTTTATCCTCTGCCTGCTGACGAATCGAGCATGAGTTAATAATTATTATGTCGGCCCCGCCTGCGGTCTCACTCTCTAAATAACCGGCACGATCCATTATATTGCGGATGTTATTACTATCCGCATAGTTCATTGCACAGCCGTATGTTTTTATATAGTATTTTTCCATGAACGACACACTATTCTACCACAGACACGATTGAAAAGTCTTGCATCTATGATATATCTTTTGCATTTTTAACAACTTACATCGGCTCAAAGCTGGCAAACGCCTTTGAAACAGTGCAAAAAATCGAAAAGTATGTTAGAATAACGTATGGAGTAATTTTTATACACTTAGGGCTATATAATACATACAATTTTATAATATGAAAGAAAATTTACTAAATATCAACTCTGGCAGATCTAGTAAAAAGATAGATATCAGTGGATCACCTGCCCTCGAACAATCTAGCACCAAACCACAAAAAAAAGATAAAAAGATCAACAAAGATCTAATACTAAAGATTGGATATGGGACAGGGATACTTATTGCGATAGGAGTATTGATATTTTTACGTCTCACAGTCTTTGGCTTTAACCCAAATGTATCATCAGTGATAAATTTCTACGATGAGTACATATATGCGGGAGAAAGCAAAGCAACAGCGCAGTATCTGCCAGAAAGAACAGATATCCTAATAAATCTGCCCCGCACAGAGCCTAGCCCACTTAATGGGACGCTCTATACCAAAGCGGAAATGGATGAAATGATGCAGAGAAGACCCATCGCTATAATGGTCAACAACCTAGCTTTTGCAAGACCACAGTCTAATATGACAAAAGCCGATGTGGTCTACGAGACGCTGGTCGAGTCTGGCATAACAAGATATATGCCGATATACTGGTCGAGCAAAGTTGATGAGGTCGGGCCTATGCGAAGTGTGCGAAATTACCATCTGGAAATAGTAAGTGAATATGATGCAATATTGGCACATGATGGCCAGGCTCAATCCGCTGATCCACGCTTGGATGCACTGGGCAACCTATCAAAATACGGGATAAAGACGGTACGCGCCTACGCAGCATGGCGATGGAATGATGGACGCAGATATGCTCCTCATAATGAGTATACCTCCCCGGCAAAGATATGGGAGTACGCAAATAGCAGGGATCACCTGCGAGGTTTTCCTGACATAGATAGCTGGGAGTTTAAAAAAGACGCCCCAGAGGGAGATCGTGGAAAACAAAGTGAAGTGCGTGTGTCGTTTAGCACGACAGGTGGAGTCAACAATCAGTACTCTGTAAACTGGATATATAATAATTCCACAAACAGCTACTTAAGACAGGTTGGGCTTAAAGATGACATCGATCAGAAAACTCATACACAGATCGAGCCAAAAGTCGTTATTGTACAAGAAGCAAACTTGTTGCGCCCCGCCGATCCTGTTGGTAGAATTATAATGGAGGTTATTGGTGAAGGTAACGCAAAAGTACTTCAGGATGGGAAGGTACACAGTGTAACCTGGGAAAAAAAATCAAGAGACGCCAGAACCATCTTCTACAACGAAGATGGCGATACTTTCGAATTTAACAGAGGACAGATATGGATACAGATCATTCCTAAGAACGGTGGTGATTTTACAATAACCAAACAGTAATTAAATTTTTATTGCAAAATTTATGCTAGAAAATCTTTTTATATCCAAAGTCAGGGTGAAACTATTAAAATTGTACACGCTTAAACCCTCGACACAAAATCATGTCCGTGGCCTAGTGCGCGATCTGGACGAAGAGATAAACGCTGTCCGAAGAGAGCTCAAAAATCTCGAGGAGACTGGGATATTGAAATCTAAAAGGGATGGGAATAAAATCGTCTTTTCTATAGACGGCACATGCCCCATACTGCCCGAGTTACGAGCACTTTTCCGCAAGGCCGAGCCAAATGTTCTAAAGATACACAAAATGCTCATGAAGCATGAGAATGTTAAACTCGCAATCCTCACCGGCAACTTTTTTACAAAAAAATATGTCACTGAGAAAGATATAGACTTACTAATCGTAGGAACACCGGACGTATCAAAATTAAACAAAAGCATCGAGACTTTGGAGCACGAGCTTGCCAGAACAATAAAAGTCGCGCTGTTTAAACCGGAAGAGTTTGAGTTTAGAAAAAAGAGCCGTGAAGACATAGTTTATAACGCTATCCGCACAGATAAACTGCTTCTGCTCGGAGAGGAGTCAGAACTGCTTTGCTAATATATTATCTGAAAACAGAGACATGAAAATTAATAAAGAAAAATTAAAAGGATCACTGAGAGAGTTTGCTGCTGTTTCATTCTTATCAATATTTACCGCCCTATACATAGCAATCTTCTTTATCTCACTTCCGTTCACAGAAAATTTTGTTGCCAAATACAGCTACGACCTGAGGCTTAAAAGTGAAAGCTACACAAATGAAAGCTTCACTGTCGAATTAGACAAGGACGAGATAGAGGCAGATCAGATTGATGAGTACATGGATATAATCAGGAGAAGATTAAGCATTGCCGGCGTTGAAAGATTTCAGATTAGCTCCGAGTCAAAAACAGTCGAAATCGATAAAGAACCTGACCTCGAATTAATCGAGGCTGAGGACGAACCGCTGCAAGAGGAGGAGTCGGATGATGAGATCGAAGAAGAAAAAGAAGTAGAATCCAAAGAGATATATGTTATAAATGTAGAGACATGGAGCATTTTGGAGGATTACATTGTACAAAGCTTGCTCACAATAGACGGGCAGGTAGAAATATACACAGTAAAAGATGGGGTCGAGTTTGATAATGAGGAAGATTTTCTCGCTCCCTATCTCGAAGAGAACTACGATAAGACACCAATTGATCGAGACTACTTCCGTAGAATAATCGTAAGAGAGTCCCCTACTTCAGCAGGAGGCCTATCATATTTTCTTGTGTTCAAACCCAGGATGGCATTTAGAGATCATATCAACGAATTTCTAACTCAGAGACAAGGGGAAATGATCGGTGTCAATATAGCTGGATACATAATGCCCTATCAGGTTGGAGGGACCGACTTGATCGTAGGTATCGGAGCAACGGAAAGTGACAAGGCGATGTATAGTGCAATCTTTAGTACCAAGCCATTTGACTTCACACCCACGGTGCAAAGAGAAGGTGCCACTGAAAATCTGGAGGAGGCATTTGTTACTGATGAGCAACCAGTTTCCGAGCCACAGGAAAAAGTGTATCCGTACAACTTTCTCGAGGGCATAGAAAAGAATTACGAGAAATATACTGCGGGATTTGCATTTTTCGCAGTTCTTTTCGCAATTGTGCTTGGCATTCTTACAAAAAAAGATCCACGTGACAAATACAATAGCTCTCTGATATTCCTCTTCTCTACTACACTGGCTTTATCAATATGGCTGGCATATCTGAAAATAACGGCGTCCCCTATTGATCTTTTCACCATCGTCGTATGTGGGGGATTAATACTCGTAAACAACTTCTTATCGGCAATTATACATGACATAGATTTAAGAATTTATAAGTTTATAGGACTCATAGCACTCTCTTATGTTATCGCTTTGCTAGGACGATTGCTACTTCCAGAGATCGGGTTCATCTCTATAATTGCATCCAAATTCATATGGGTACTCATACTAAGCGAGGTAGTAATGGAAATTTTCAGGCTTTACTGGGGTATGCTCAAAAAATATATGAGCAAAGGGAGATAATCGATGGGTCGTACCGATGCAGCAGAGAAAATTAACAGAATAGTTGGCTCATATACAGAAATTAATAAAGAGATCCCCCTGCTCGTCATCGCCGGTCCCACAGCAATAGGCAAAAACAGTATCGCACTTGAACTCTCCGACCGTATCAGCTCAACGACAGATCGTATCCCGTACGTAATAAATGCTGACTCAAGGCAAGTATATAAAGAGCTGCCTATCTCAACGGCACAGCCAATTCCGGATAAAGTAAAGGGTGGACATTGGATTATTAACGGAATTGAGCATTGTCTGTACGGCTATAAGTCGATATTTGACAGCTATACCCTGTACGATTACCAGAGGGATGTTACTACACTTATCGATAAAAAGAGAGATATTAATAGTAGGAGCCTTCCCATCTTGGTCGGCGGAACGGGGCTATTTATCGATAGTGTAGTCTTAAATTATAAGCTCGAGAAAGAGCCACCGACGAGTGGTCCATTGAATATGCCAGTAGAGCAAATGCAAGAGAAACTCGGAGAGAAGCTGAAGCAGCTAAATAGAAGTGACAAAAGTAATCCACACAGACTGGCTCGCTTACTTGCCAGAGGGGGAAAGATGTATGAGAAAGGCACTCCAGTGCCGCATATATACTTCGTGTTGATGCCAGAAAGTAAGGAAAGACTGTTTGAAAAGATAAAAATTCGCATAGATACGATGTTCGACCAAGGACTCGAGCAAGAGTACCAAAGAGTAAAAGATTTGGTGGAAAGTAGTAATAAAAAAAAGCTGGGTCGTTTCAATCCGCTTAAAACGATCGGCTATCAGGAGTTCGAGCTAGGTCTCAATAATACGGAGGAAGTTAAGGAGCAGATTTATGTCAATAGCTGTAAGTATGCGAAAAGGCAGCTGACCTGGTTTAAAAAGGTTAAGTCAGGAAATTATGAGTTTATAATTGCTAATTAATAATTAATAATTTGTAATTGATGATTCTCAATCGTAAATTATCAATTAACCAATCCTTTCCTTCCCCACATAAGGTCTTAAAATCTCCGGGACAGTTATGCTGCCGTCCTCATTCTGATAGTTCTCAAAAATTGCTATCAAAATCCTTGGAGATGCGATCATCGTATTATTAAGTGTATGAACAAACTGCTTTTTCCCCTTAGCATCATCATATCTTATATTCAGTCGTCTCGCCTGCCAGTCACCCAGATTAGATGCGGAATGAGTCTCACCATAATAGTTGCGACCCTCCTGACAAGGCATATAAGTCTCTATATCAAACATCTTATACTTCCCTGCCCCCATATCTCCAGTACACTGCCTGATCACTCTGTAAGGCAGTCCCAGCATCTGCAAAAACTTCTCCGAATAGCTTAGAAGCTCTTGGTGATACTTCTCAGATATCTCATAATCATTCTCGCATATCACGAACTGCTCAACTTTCAAAAACTCATGGATACGGTATATGCCTTTCATATCCCTACCATGGCTACCGATCTCGCTACGATAAGCAGGCGAGAATCCACACAGCTTCAACGGTAGCTGTTCCTTATCAAGCAGCTCATCAGCATACATCCCCGCTATACCCACCTCAGCCGTACCAGCGAGGTAATATTTCTGCTTATCGACACTACCAGATTCATCTTCGCTGTTGTTGGCTATCTTGTAAACATCAGTTTCTGCAAAAGGAAAAAACCCCGTACCAAATAGTGCAAACTCCCTGACAATCGTGGGCGGCACAACTAGTGTATACCCCTTTGACATCATTAGCTTAAGTCCCTCCATCATAAGCCCCATATGCATCATCACTGCTTCATTTTTAAGGAAGTAGCCTCTAAATCCCGCCACCTTACTTCCCCGTTCGAAGTCGATAAGATCATGCATTTTTGCCAGCTCAATATGATCACGTGGCTTAAACTCAAACTCTCTAATATCCCCTTTTTTGTAAAGCTCGACATTTTCGCCCTCATCTTTGCCTCGTGGGGTATCTGCAGCCGGTATCTGTGGGGTCATAGCGATAAGAGAATCAAATTCTTCCTTCTTTATTCTGTACTCTCCTTCAAGATTAGCAATTTTCTCTTTTATCTTACGCCCGAGCTCAATTGCCTCCTGCGACGGCTTGCCTCCGGACTGCTTCATTTTATCAGAGTTAATATTCCTTCTCCTTCTAAGCTCCTGTATCTGAGAGTCGAGTCTTGATATCTGCTCGTCAAGCTCCAGGATTTTCTCAATATCAAGCTCTATTCCTTTAAGCTCACACGTCTCCTTTACCAGTTCAGAATTTTCCCTTATAAATTTTATTTCTAACATTGCGGCGCTTCTATTAAATTATTTATCTTTCTTCTTTTTCGATTGCTCTTTCTCCAAATCCTTAAGCTTCCACATAAAGATACCCGCTTTATTTTTAGCATTAGGGTAGTCAATTGCGAACGAATATGCTCTCTCAAGCAGCACCCGTGGCTTATCCTTCGCTAATTTGATATATAGAGCCACCCTTTTTTTATCATCAAGGTTCAAAGCAAGCCTGTAACCATAGTCCTGATACTCTTTTGTAACATATTTCGCATTTTTAAGTATCTTCTTCTCTACATACTTATCCTCTTTTACGATATCTTTTATCTTATCCATATTTCACCCCCCCGCTGCAGCTACTTAGGCTTCCAATACTCTCCGGCCTCCTTGGCAAGTATAAATACTCCGTCATTTTCCGCCACCTTCCTCGATGTGTCGCCAAACTTCTCATCCCCATCAATTACAAGTATCTCATACTTATGAGTTTTGGCATCCCATGTTGCAATCGCTTTAGCGTCTATCCTCGGGTTTGACTTAACACTTGAGATCACATCCTGTAAGGTATAGCTCTGAGTCGATCCTTGTATCCCCAACAAATTCCACCCTCTATAGATATACACAGTAACTGGCTGGGTATATTTTTGACCTCTTAGAGTAAACTCACTCTCTTTCAATGAGCGAACATATACTGCAGAACCAGGCCTTATATCAAAATTACGTGAATAAGAAACTCCATCGGCACGATTAAACATCTTCCATACTCCATTTTCCAAGTATCCTACTGCAACCGCATTACCTCCCTGATTGTTTATCATGTTTATCAGGATCTCTGCAGATATATTCTCAAGTGGGCTCAAAGACAGTGAGACAATGTTGTGCCCTTTAGATAAACCAATTCTATTTACATATCCTACTTTTTCAAATTTTAGATCGTTCATATCTGAGACGTACTCCTCTCCCTCGTCCATAATACCGTTTTTATTTCTGTCCAAGAAAGCCATTACCTCGCCATTCGCATCGCCAAATCGAGACACATACGGGCTTAGGACTTCATATTTAGAAGATGTTACGTGATACTCGCCAACTTCTGGCAATTTTATACTATTAGCTCCGAGGACATTTGTTGATGTCCTTACACCTTGAACATTTCCATCCGCAGGAAAGAGCGCTATTGGTCCATCTGTCGGAGGATCCGCCTGCAAACCTCCCACTGGCCCACCAGTGCCAGCCTCAGCATACACATCTATAGGATCTCCCGGCTCTACTATCTCAACTGCGACTCTATTGCATCCAGTTTTATCAAGCAACTGAGTATGTAAATTTAGTGAGTCATTCTTATAATCATTATGTAAATCGGCATGATATGTAAAATCTGGATCAGGATTGAGTCCGAAACTATTAAACATTAGCACTGCTTTTATATTTGAGTTGTCAACCAACTTTTTAAGCTGATTTCCATACTCATCCCATGCCACACCTGTATTTATCTTACCGGTCTCCGTAGCAATAACTTTTGTCGACAGCCCCTTTCCGGACAGGTAGATTATATATCCCTCGTAATCGCCAGAAATGTTAGTATGACTATCTTTAATATAAGTGTTCCCAGTCCAGGCGTAAACTTTCTTAGCATTTTCCAATGATAAACCGTTAGCAAGTAAACTATCCATGTATTCAGTGGCTGTTTTAGCTCGACTGTCCCCTCCCTTATAAAATAAGTCAAGATTTGGACCAAGCATTCTTATGCCACCGCCATCTTCATTTAAACTTATCGAGCCGCTACTATTAATCGCCTCAATGGCGGCATTCATAAACGCTGCTTCTGCAGCAGGCTCTCTCCACTCACTGGCATTTGGCTCATTATGACCTATATGCACATATATTCCATTAGGAGCTTTTTTAGATGATACAAGCTTGTTATACATGTCGACTACTCTTCTACCATATTCAGCCCCATCATCTATCTGACAATTTCCTTTGTAACAAAGCCTTAGTATTACATTCATATTGACCACAGAGGCACGCTCAACAATATCCTGGTATTGAGGGATTCCGTTATCAAGATCTACAATCAGAACTTCACCCCAACTCATACCGAGTCGATTAACCCCTTTGATCATATCGTCAGTCCTTACGTAGCCAGGAATTACAGCAAAATTCTCACCCGTTTTGGGGCAGACCTCCACTGTTTTCTTCAAATTCTCAATTTCTTTAGTACTATGCACTATATCAGATTCTTCCTTTCTTATTATAATCGGTCCGCCACGATCTATATCATTACATTGGGCTATCGTACTACCACTACCATCGACAATTTTTGCCTTAAGCTCATAAGAAACATTATCCTGCAACACTGCAGAGTTTATATACGCCCCATTATCGACGGATTCAGAAGGAGAACCATCAGCTCTCCCATTAGAGTCAAGTTTCTGTAAATACATTTTAACCGTACCGTTCTCGGGTTCAAAAAGATGAGTGTAATGAGTATGTCGTACGAGCCCCACCCTCATCCTGTTCTTAGAGCTGTCAGGGCACTCGTTTGGATTCAATCCTCTAAACCAGTGTACATTCTCTGCACACTGCACACTGATACCTCCCAGTGCACCTCCCTCAAAACAGGTATTGCCGTCAGCATAAACCTTTTGGGGGTCAGTAAATCGCCCCATCGCATTAAACAATTTTCTTTCCTTTTCAGAGTACAGGGCGTTAAATCCTTCTCTAAATATTTCTGAACTTTCAGGCGTATTTGCTGCCAAAACTATATCAAACACAGGGGCATTATCATAAGAAGCAACCAATGTATGATCTTCATTCCCATCAGGAGTAATCATTTCGATCTTTTGCAGATAACCCTCATCAGAGTTATCAAAAACGATCGAGTATTTACCGTTTTCATCTGTTATTGCCGCAATATCATTTACTTCATCCCTATTCACCCCACGTACCTTTACCAAGACATCAGAGGCCGCAGATCCATCTGCATATAATACCTTGCCAAACATGCTCTCTGGAAAATCAGGATTTTCATTAAACTGCTCCGTAGTAAACTTTATATCTCCACTCTGCTGTCGCAATGCCCTGTATAGTGGATCTTTATAGCTTATAAGATTTATCTCTTCCTCCGGATTCAGATTTACAATCTCATAATACGAGAAAGAATCTGTAATTACAAGATCTTTGATACACGGCTCCTGATCAAGTACAAGCCACTCATCATTAAATTCACAGACCTCTAATGCAACGTCATTTGCATAAAGAAGGGAATCGTTCTCAGATACCAGTGTAACTGAGCTACTGCTCAAATTAAATATCTCCAGACTATTTGCAGGGTTGTTAGTACGCAGCTCACTCATAAATAAAACCCCGAGTACAGCAAGGAATAATATGGACACAACAAGTATTATAATACCTGTTTTCTGAACCCCTCCTTTTTTCACGCCTTTCTTCATAACCGACTTTATAATTAAATTATTTTATTTAAGATCGGACTGATCTTTTATTCCCAATGTCCTGACACCCTTTTTAACCCCTTGAGGGGAGCTGGGGTTCAGTTTTAAAGTATCACTAGCTGCTTTATCAGGCTTCATAAGCGGGAAGAGTGTGATCTCACGAACAGGTCGATCAACCATCAAGGCGAAAAGTCTTTCACCCCAGCCGTATCCACACGTAGGTGGCATACCGTGCTCAAGCATCTCTACAAATTCCCAGTCAGGCATCATTGCTTCGGTATCACCTCTGGCTATAAGCTCCTGCTGTACCTTAAACCTTTCTCTTTGATCAATAGGGTCATTAAGCTCAGAATAACCGTTGCCAGCCTCTACGCCAGCGATCAGCGGCTGAAATCTCTGCACTTTACTTGTGTTGTCCTTGACTGCCTTCGCAAGAGGTGAAACCAGTTTAGGGTGGTTAACCAGAAATGCCGGACCAGCTATCTGTTTCCTGCAATACTTCCACAAAGTATCCATCAAGCGCTCCAAGCTCTGTCCTTCATACTCTACGCCAAGCTCTGATAGCTTTTTTTCTATTTCTTTTTCCTCAGTGTCGAATATGTCTATACCTGTCCTCTCTTTAATCTCTTGAGCATAATCAACCTCTCTCCATTCACCTGATAAGTCCCACTCATACTCTCCCGTCCTAAATTTCATCGTCCCAAAAAGCTCGTCAGCTATAGTTCGATACAGCTCTTTAACCAGCTCCATTCCATCTTTATAATTCGCATAAGCCCAGTAAAACTCTCCATTTGTAAACTCCTGCAGATGATTCGGACTGCTGCCCTCATTCCTATAAATCCTGCCTATCTCAAATGTTTTCTCATAACCGGCAGCCATTAGCCTTTTCTGCCACAGTTCGCCGACTGATATCCTAAGATATACATCCATGTCATAATCTTTGTGATGCGTCCTGAACGGATTAGCCTCGGCTCCACCAGTCGTAACCTCCAAAGTTGGTGTCTCCACCTCAAAAAACCCTTTTGATCTAAAAAATTGCCTGTTTACCTCCCAGAATTTCGCCTTTAATTCAAACATCTTCCGAACGTCCGGATTAGTTAGTATATCCAAATATCTCTTTCTGTACCTTTCCTCCTGATTTTCAATACCATGCCATTTCTCGGGAAGCGGTCTTACTGACTTAGTTATTATCCTCATCCTCTTGACAAGTAAAGAGACCTCGCCTCTTTTTGTTTTGGTAACAATTCCATAGCATTCTACAAAATCTCCCAGATCAACAAGCTCCAAATTTTCCCATCCCAGGTTATTCTCTTTGGTGGAGAATTTCTCGATTTCATCCTTTTTGATATACAGCTGTATCTGTCCAGACTCGTCCTGGATATTTGAGAAGATTAGTTTACCGTGCTCACGCCACGACATTATTCTGCCAGCGAGATAAACTGCTTCTCCTTCATATTTATCGTAATTCTTTATGATGTGCTCGTTTAACATATCTTTATTGACGCTTGCCGGATAGGGATCAAAGCCCAACTTTCGAAGCTTAGCGACCTTTTCTATTCGTATTTTTCTCTGCGATTGCAAATCACCTGTCTTCTCCATATTGAACTCAAATAAGAATTAAGATATAATAGATTATATAAGTTTTTGCGTAATATGTAAAGATAAATTTGAGAAATAACCACTCATGCTCAAATCAAAACCGATCTTGAGATTCGTAATAATTCTCGCCTGCCTAGTAAACATCGTACTGTTTCCTATCGGCCGAGTTTTAACAAACGCCGATAAGCTAAATGGGATATTTGATGCGGTAGGCTTCGAAAGAATCTTTCTAACGGCCTATACAGAGATACTCAGCAGCCAGCTTCCTGCAGGCATCAGTGATAATATGAAAGAAGAAATTAGCAAGAGCATCATTAACGAAAGCCAATTAAGAACGCAGCGAGTAAAAAATGTTGAACAGCTTCTTACCGCGATTGAGAACAAAGAGGAACCGGAAATCGTCTTTGACATTGAGAATCCTGCAAACAAACTAAAAACTGATATAACCGCCGTCACAGATGGCATAAAGGACACACTTTTGAATTTCACGGAAGAAATAAGATGTGAAGAGGACAGTAGCGTGATATGCTCCCTAATCAACAGCATATTGCCAGATCAAGGCGAGGAGCTCGACATCTCTCAAGATGATCTCGAAGAGATCAAAGATTTCGCTATAAAAACAAATCTAGGTGTCACACAGGAGAATATAGAAAAAGTCAATACAACATATAAAATATTGCAGTACGGCCCAGAAGCACTACTTTTGCTAATCATTATACTTGCCTTAATAGGATATGCGTTGACAGTCCCCGACTTGACTTTCGCAAAAAAGCTTGCGGTTAACTCTATCGTTGTTATATTCTGGGCACTAAGCTTCTGGGGTAGCTTGCCAATAATATTTAAAAGTACAAATCCGATAAAATTTACATTTACAGAGTCAACTTATTCCGTGGAAAACTCCATCAACCAAGGGATTGGCGATGCCCTGACCCAGATGAGTCGGGAGGGAATTTTACTAGCATTCGCCATTGCAGCCTCTACCGTGATGATATATTTCCTGCTGATGATTATTACCAAGAATAATAGAACAGTAGAACAGATTAGACAGAGTAGAAAAGAAGAGGAAGTATACAAGGGTAAAGATAGTGCGGAAGACGAGGCAGATGATGATGAGGGGGAGGAATTGATAATTGATGATTGATAATTGGGTAAGATGGAGGAGAAGAAAAAGATAAAATTAAAAGTTGATCAAGAGGAGTGTATTCGTTGTGGGGCTTGTGCTATGCTGTACAAGAAATATTTCTCAATAAAAGAAGACGGAGATATTGATGACAGTAAGGCGGTTGTGCCAGAGGAGAAGACCGAGGATATAATGCAATCATGCCCGGTGGGAGCTATTGTAGTTGATAATTGATGATTGATGATTGATTTAATTTTAAAGTTCTGAATATTAAAATGAAAGACATACTGGCAAAAGTAACAGCGTTAGCAAAAAGGCGAGGGTTTATATACCCCAGCTGCGAGATATACGGCGGATTGGCGAACAGCTATGATTATGGCCCTTATGGTACTGAGATGAAAGAAAATATTCGTAAAGTCTGGGGGGAGAAGTTCGTGCAGAACAGAGACGATATGTACGGCATTGATTCAAGTATAATACTAAATCCTAAAGTATGGAGTGCGAGCGGCCATGTCGAGAACTTTGCAGATATAATGATTGAAGATGTAAAGACAAATGAGAGATACAGAGCTGATCATATAATAGAAGAGTACTTCCAGCAAAAGGGAGAGGAGATTAAAGTCGAAGGTAAGAGCGTAGAGGAGTTAAACGAAATCATCAAGAGCGAAAAAATTAAAAGTCCCAAAGGAAATGAGCTGGGTGAAGCGAGAAAATTTAGTACCCTTTTCGAGACAAAGATCGGGATACTCGAAGATAGCAAGAGCCTTGCTTACTTAAGAGGAGAAATAGCACAGGGCATCTTCATAAACTATAAAAACATCCTCGACTCGATGCATCCTAAGCTGCCATTTGGTATAGCTCAGGCGGGGAAGGCGTTTAGAAACGAGATAACAAAAGGGCAGCTAACCTACAGAACCCTTGAATTTGATTTAATGGAGTTTGAGTATTTCTTTGACCCAAATGAGCAGAAATGGGAAGAGCTTTTTGAGTACTGGAGGAAGGAAGTCTGGGATTATGCAGTAAAAATCGGTCTGGATGAAGCCAAACTCAGATGGAGACGACATGAAGAACACGAGCTTTCGCACTACTCAACACGAACCGATGATCTTGAGTATAAATTCGACTGGGGATACAAAGAGATCGGTGCAATAGCGTACAGAACTGATTTCGATCTCCGTAATCATGAAAAGCATAGTGGAGTTAACATGGAGTACATAACACCTGATGGCAAAAGGATAAGACCTCATGTGATCGAGCCGACATTTGGACTTTCTCGCCAGATCACAGCAATACTCATAGACGCATACAATGAGGAAATGGTCAAAGGAAAAGTAAGGACATATCTTAAACTCTCTTCTAACATAGCGCCTGTGAAATACGCAATCTTCCCACTCCAGAAAGACGAGAAGCTGCAGGATTTGGCAAAACAGATACACGCTGATTTAAAAGCCAAAGTTGACGGCATACTCCTTTACGATAATACTGGAAATATAGGTAAAAATTATAGGCGTCAGGACGAAATTGGGACTCCGTACTGCATAACTGTCGACTATGAATCTCTCGAGAATCAAACAGTCACAATAAGAGAAAGGGACAGTATGAAACAGAAAAGGGTAAAGATCGATGAAATAGTCCAAGACTGCTTACGTGAGAAAAGCATCTAACTTATCATACCCGCCGTATTTTCCTAGAAGCTGCTGCACATCTTCCTCGGCTCCTTTTGAGTATACCCGCATTATAACGGGTAAAAATAAGTTCAGATTACACACATCACCTGTACACTTATAGTCTAGCTGTCCCTCTCGGACTTTTATTCCTCCTGTCTTAATCATATAATTAAAAAACATTGCAAATCCATCGGCATAGCCTTTGTAAGCTACTCCACGATCTCGCTTGCGTATTGAATCAATGCCAAAGAGAATTAGTGCGTTCATTATGTAATCAAGCTCCTCAGAAGAAATCCAACCCTTGGCTAAGTAGTTCAAAGAAGTCTGTACAGTAAGCATAAAAGAGCTTGTCTCCCTAACCATGTCATAATACCTACCAAGCCTCTTCTCCACACCGTCATAACGTACACTTGTATCAAAAACCTGATGTAGAACCATCATAAGCAGATAACCCCGCATAAGCTTATCCAGCTCAACAGAGCTTTTGTCATAAAGATACTTCTTACCTAAAAGAAGAAATGATGTAACACGGTTAGAAATAGTATTCATCAGAATATTGATCTTGCTTCCGTACTTGTCGGCGAGCTGCTTACTATTAGGATAGCTCACAGTACTTACCGGATAAAGTTTAAAGCGTCCACCCATTGTGGCGACGTTTACAAAATCAATCTTTATATTACCTTTACTGATGATGCTGCCACTTAATTCACCAGGAAGAGTAACAGCTATATTTTCAGCCAGTTTCTTAAGATTTCTTGTATAAAAATTACTAGCACCTGAATATTTATGTGTGAGCATAAACTGGAAACTTTTTTTAATACCAAGCTCGTGATCCTCATATGTCTCAAAAGCCCCCAAATTCACGTTTGTCCAACCGTCATAATTCACAAACTCTACTTCTAACTGCTCGTAGTTCTGCTCTGCAAGATTAGTCGACAAGCTAGATAAATATTTTGCGAGATCTTTTTCCTTACTTTTCACGCTCAACGCTGCCTCATCTAGTAAACGACAGATTTTATCTATCTCCCTGCGGTACTCATCCGCATAACTTACTGCTATATATTCATCACCCTTTTTCTTGATCACTGTATAAGGAGAAAGAAGTTCTGGATTGGAACCAGCCTGCTTTAGAAACTCATCTTTGTTAAAATCCACAGGATAGGTGGCCAGCCCTCCTCTTTTCTCGCTGTATTGCAAAGCCCAAATTTTATCTACGATATCTTTCACCTGATGTAGTTTACGAAGTAGCTGTTTCTTATCCTCTGCAGTCATAAAGTTGTCATAAAAATTTATTTAAACCAGTAGATATGGCTTTGAAAATCCCCCTACTCCTACTCTATCGCAACTATTGTATACTCATTTGAAAAGCTTTCCAATTCAACACGAACTGTATCACCTACAACCTTCCCAAGTAGTGCCTTTCCAATAGGAGAGACGTCGGAAACCTTATGCTTGAACGGCTCCGCCTCAATAGAGCTTACAATCTGAAATTTATCGACTCCGCCATCAGTCTCTACAGTAACCTTAGAGCCAACTACCACGTGATCTTTTCCATTCGGCACTATCGGGGTGCAATTTTTCAAGATGGTTTCTATCTCTTTTATTCTGTCAGTTATGCTCCTCTTGTCTATTGATATGTCATGAATAGTATCATCACCTTCTCCAAGATTATCGTCATGAGCCGTGAGAAATCTTTGGGCGACCTCTTTTAGTTTTCGCCCTTTTAGTGACCGGAGCTCGCTTTTTAACTCGGCGATTTTCTCCTTTGTAAGGGTGTAGCCAGTCATAGACTTAAGCTAACATTTTAATAACGAGATTTTACAATGAAGATGGAAATATATCAAGCACGTCTATTGAGAAACTGTTTAAAAAGCCGCCTGTTTAGCAAAAACTCAACTGTCGCCCAAAACCTTTTTTCTACTATCTTCTCTGAAGCTTTTAATCTTGGCATGATCGCCAGTAAGCAGCACATCTGGCACCCTCATGCCCCTGAACTGCTCCGGCCTTGTCCAGTTGGGGTAGTCTGAGCGTTTATCATGGACCTGATTATGAGTCTCAAATTCTAGCGACTTCTCATTTCCAAGAACTCCCGGAAGCAGCCTGCTTACCGCATCAACCACAACCAATGCTGGGAGCTCCCCACCTGAGAGCACATAATCTCCTATGGATATCTTGCGATCGACTAGCTTCTCGATAATTCTTTGATCAAATCCCTCGTAATGACCGCAGAGTAATATGTAATTTATCGGATCTTGCTGGGCAAATTTGAGTGCACTGCTTTGTGTAAACTTTTTTCCACTCGGCATCATTGCGATAACCTCTGTTCTCCCTTCAAGTCCAGACTTTATCTCTTCGACAGCCTTAAAGACAGGCTCAGGCATAAGCACCATTCCTGCACCACCACCATAAGGCCTATCGTCGACCCTTTTATGCTTACCTATCCCCCACTTTCTAAGATCATGTACGATAATACTTATTGCCTTCTCTCTTTGGGCAATACGAAGCAGTCCTTCCTTTGCAAAGAGAGATATCTGATCGGGGAAAATTGTAATAATGTGAAAGTTAATCATCTACTATGGTACCGCCACAGGGAATCGAACCCTGGTTATATGATTGAGAATCATATGTCCTAACCACTAGACGATGGCGGCAAAACGTGCTATTATTATACATGGCCTGAACGATTTATTCAAGCTATAATAATATTTTACCATAGAACCGATGAAAAATACAATAGAATTGACGAAAGAAGGTTTAAAAAAAATGCAGTCTGAATTAGACAGAAGAAAGGGTGCTCTTCGCGAGGAGCTGGTAAACACCCTAGATGAGCTTCGCTCTGATGGTGACTTGAGCGAAAACGAGGGCTATAAACTAGCACTCGATAAATTCCAGGAGAACGAAACACGGATTGAAGAGCTAGAAGAGATAGTAAAAAATGCTACAGTAGTTTCCCATTGCGAGAAAGATGCGGTGTGCATTGGAGCTACAGTGACTTTAAAACTGACAGAAACCAACAAGGACGTCAAATATTCGATAGTAAATGAAAACGAGGCAGATCCACTTGAAAACAAGGTTTCAGCAAACTCACCAATCGGTAAGGCTGTTCTCGGTCGTAAAAAAGGTGAAAAAGTAACAGTTAAAACTCCCGCCGGATTGAAGGAGTACCAAATTGTTGATTATGAAGTAAAAAACTAAATCAACCAATATAGGTCCCTTCCTCGAAAAGCTCACCTAGATCCTTAACTTCTTCTATACCACTACCTCCACTCAGGAAGAAATCAATGCCATTCTCCTTGCAGTATTGTGCACACTGCACATCTACCGGTATCCTACTATTAGGCTTGTGTGTTGAGTAGCCAGCCTCTATGTCGAAAATTTCAAAATAATCCTGCCATGACAGCTCCTTGATAAATTGTGCGTCAGGATGAAGCGACGGATCCTTATCATATACACCATCGATTACCGAAAGCTTGTATACACGCCTGTGACCGATTGAATTAGCACATATCGCAGCATCCATATCGGTACTCCATCCCTTTTTTAAGCCGCCGGAGATTATAACTTTATGGTGGTCGTCCATTGCGAATTCAAAAAGTTCGCCCAGCGTTTTAGGAACAACAATGTCAGAGTCCTTCTCGTCAAATATCTCCTTGAGTATCTGTGCATTTAGAACTGTCACCTGCATGGCTATACCGTGCAAGTCATCATCCGTTTGCGTCTGATCTTCTGTCTTCTCCTGTATATACCGGGACAATTTCCCTCCCCCTACAACCATTACTATTTTATCGTAATACTCTATATTTACATCGATCCACTTTTTTAGCTTAGCAAGGAAAAGAACATTTAGTCGAAGCTGATCATCGTATATGAGTGATCCGCCTATTTTAATGACAATTTTTTTACTTACCATTATAGCAATATAACAGATAAAATCATAAATATAAACATTAATGGAACAAGAAACTGATCCAGACGTCTTTGACCGGAAAGATATATTTGCCATATAGACCCAACAAGAAAGAATAGTAGTGTCCCACTTATTACGAACAACCATGCGGCAGTATAGCTGGCAATAAAAAAGAACGCCGCGCCAAAAACAGTTGAGACAAACATATTTATAAGGATAGCTTTACTACCACACAGCTTCCTAGACAACAGATCAAAGTAAAATAGCGTAAAGACCGCAAATACAACCACGACCGTCATAACAAAAATATACTCCGGAAGAACTATATCTATTAATGAAAGTAGAACAAAAAATATCATTATATTCATAAAAGAGAAAATAACATGTGTAGTTGCTGATAGATAGAAAAATTTCTCATAGCTAGATTCTACGCTAAGCAAATATGTAGTTAATGTTACAGTACTTATAAAAATAAGAGCCTGCGATAGTCCCATATGGGACAAAAAATACAGATAGGCGGAGATGGAGAGATAAAAAAGCGTTGGCACAGCTATATAATAAAAAGCCCTTTCTTTAAACTTCATTTTTATAATCACAGATGAGTATTTGCTCACCTCCCTCTTGCTTCGCACCAGTATACTGATACTTATCCAAACAAAAAAGCCCAAGACGCCAGCACCAGAATATATCAACAAGTACTCAAGGGAGCTCGCCTGCGAAATAAGCTGCAACAAGATAAATAACACAGATGTATATATAAGTGCCCTCAATATTTTCATATTATTATTACCGTAATTTTGTTATACCAGCAGCCAAACTTCCGTCAATCCCCACCACATAACCTAAAACCAAAATAACCCGCCATATAAATACAGTGCTAAGAAGGTGTCCTTTCTGCATGAGCATTCTCTTCTTATTATAATAATAGATCTCGACAGCGAGAAGAATGATTATAAAAATTATAAACATAAGATTTATCAGTTCTTTCCCCGTTGGAAGTGATCCCCCGGATTGAAATAAACCCCCCAGCAGAGAATTTATATTGCTTTGCCCTTCAATATTACTATCCTTAAAAATTTCAGCCTGAACTTCTTTATAAACATCCAACTCACTTATATTTCCCGCCAGATCAGAAGCTACTATTATTACGCTCTGCTTCCCACCTAATTCATCTTCGACGCCCATCACAAACTCGTACAGTCCATAATCGTTGATCTGAGCAGTTCTTACGATAGAGTCGGCAACTAGCTTCATGCTTAAATCGGGCTCATCAGATGAGAACTCCAAAAGTAGCGTGTCGCCAACAAGCTCTATTCTATTAACAAAAATCTGAGGTGCAACTGTGTCTACAATGAAAGACACCTCGTCCTGAGCTTGAGCTCCTTTAACAGACAGCTTCCGATTTCCCTGTGAGAGTATCTGTTCGATACTGTACTCCCAATCTAAATCCGTTATGTCTATCTTGCCCAACTCCTCATCATCCAGATAAATATTAACCGTGTCATCAATCCGACTGTCCTGGAGCAGTGGCTCTACGGCTCCCTTGACCGTAACTTTATTCTGCCCGACATACTCATCCTGTTCAGGGTAAGTAATTCTTATACTCTTAATCACTGTACTACTGCCCTGTCCGGATACACCCCGTACCACCTCAGGATCTCCAGAAGCTATAGCACGAGCACTCCTGCTCCCAAACATCTGTACCACCAAATAAACATCATCACCAAGTAAATTGCCCTCAACAACAGCTATCCCAATATCTACATACTGATCGCTCAAAATATTATCCCTGTGGGTAGGGCTATTCATGAGCCCTTGGTGCACTCCTTCAGCTGTCTTAAATCCCTTCGCCAGGTTTTCTCCGGCATAGTAGTAATCGTAGCCTGCACCCGTCATGAACTGCCAGGGAGTCTGGCCATCCGGTCCGTAATGATCCCAATACTGATGTTGCAAAATATCATTAGCCTTGGCATGTGCCGCAGAAGTCAAATTAACATCCGCCTTAAGATGATTTAGACCGTATTTCTCTCTATCCTGATTTACCAGATTAATAAGGTTTTGAGTCGTTATATTCCCAGCTACAATCTCACTCGGTGGTTCAAAAAACAGATTCATTGCAAGCAGCAAGACAGTGTAAAGCAGTATTGTCAAAGGCCTTATTAGATACGGCTCAAAATTATTTCTTTTTTGCGGTTTGTAAAAAAGTGATAGCATTGGCTACATTGTATTACGGTTCACCATTTTTATCAAGAGGAATTTGTCACTAAAAGATATCCGTCCCGCTATTAGGGCTGTTCTTGAACTGCCCTAATGGCGGGACGGGATATATACAAAGCATTACCGCAATTACTTTACAGCTGCTTTTAAGGCTTTTCCGGCTTTAAATGCAGGAACCTTTGTTGCAGGCAAAGTGATCTTTTCCAGAGTCTGAGGGTTAATACCCGCTCTTGCGGCTCTGTTTCTTACCTCGAATTTACCAAATCCGGTAAGAAGTACAGTCTCTCCCTTGCTGAGTGCATCCTGAATGGCCTCAAGCATTGCGTCAACTGCTACTGTGGCATCCTTCTTTGTGATACCAGCCTCTGCGGCAACTTTCTCAATTATGTCTTTTTTTAACATACTGTTCTTTCCTCCTTTCTTTCTTTAAGATAGAAAGCCTATATAAAAGAACTTTCTACTATATACAATAGACTAATTTGCGAAAAATGTCAATACGTCAAGGCAAACCTATTTTACCCATGCAATTCTCCCTATTCTAACGGCATTTCGGGACGACTCGATATCAAGAAGCACAGCATTAAATACTCTCTTCCCCTCCTCTTCTATCTCATAACGCACCGGATATGGCAGTGTATTTTGCTGCAATATGATATCATTTTTTACCCACAGAGTAGAGTCATACGGTCCGACCATTCCGACGTCGGTGATATATGCACTACCTTTTGGCAGTATCCTCTCATCCGCAGTGGGTATATGTGTATGAGTACCAAGTATAGCAGAAACTTTCCCATCCAGCATATGCCCCATGCTGATTTTCTCTGATGTTGCTTCAGCGTGAAAATCTACTATAATCGCAGTATATTTGTCGTGCTGAACCTCCTTTATCAGCTTCTGCATGCAGTAATGCGGCTCCATTATAGTTCTCTCTCTCATAAATACGGAGCCGAGGACATGGATTAAAAGTACTCTTCCTTTCTTACCAAGGTCTATCTCCAACTGCCCTCGTCCAAGAGCTTCTTCTGGGTAATTTACAGGCCTTATTACAGGAAACTCCCCCGATAATACTTCGTGGAAGCTTTTCCTCTTCCAAATATGATTACCGCTAGTCATAGCATCGACACCGTAACCCATAATCTCTCGCACAGTGTCAGCGGTGGCACCTATTCCATGAGCCAGATTGTCAATATTTGCCACCACGAGATCTATGTTTTCTTTTTTGCGCAAGTTAGGCAATATGTCGCCCACCATCTCACGACCAGGCTTTCCGCATATGTCTCCTATAAATAGCACCTTCATTTTTACTCCTTCCTTTCTATCTATTAATTAGCGTTCTGCTCAACTCTATACTCCCTCACCACAGTAACTTTTACCGTACCAAAGCTGGTCTGATCCTTCTCTATCCTCTCTGCTATTTTCTTCGCGAGAATAGGGATGTCCTCATCTTCAGTGTCGTTAGGCTTTACTATGACCCGGACCTCTCTTCCGGCGTGTATGGCAAAAACCTCTTCTACTTTGTTCCCGCCGACCTCTTTTGCTGCTTTCTCTATGCTCTCAACCCTTTTAATGTAATCCTCGTAACTATCTTTTCTTGCCCCAGGTCTAGAGCCAGATATAGCGTCTGCTATGTACACAATGACCGCTTCCATGGACTGGGTCTCTATATCGAGATGATGAGCCTCAATGGCATTTATAAGCTTGTCGGAAAGTCCGTATTTTCTAGCTATCTGCCCTGATATATGGTGATGTGGCCCCTCTATTTTATGTGTAAATACCTTACCCATATCATGCAAGAGACAAGCTCTTTTCACAAGCTCTACATCCGCCCCAACTTCTGCTGCTAGTACAGCTCCAATTCTGATGACCTCTATTGTGTGTGCCATCAAGCTCTGACCGTAGCTGGTTCTATATTTCATCTTCCCGACGATCTTTAGAAGATCAGGATCTATTCCTGGCCATCCAGCTTCTTCAGCAAGCAGCTGCCCATTTTTTCGTATCTCTTCAGCAAGCTCCTTCTTAGCCTTACGCACCTCTTCTTCTATCGTCCCCGGATGTATTCGACCATCCTTTACAAGTCTGGTCATAGCAATTTTTGCTATTTCTCGCCTTATAGGATCGAATGAGGATATCCCAATCTCATTAGGAGCTTCATCTATTATCAGATCAACGCCCGTTACTTTCTCAAAAGCCCTGATATTGCGGCCATCCTTACCAATAACACGCCCCTTTATTTTCTCGTCATCAATTTTAAACGAGGTGGTAGTGGTTTCTGATACATAATCGGTAGCAATGCTCTGCATTGCCTCTACAAGTATGTTTTTAGCCCTTGAACCAGAGTCTACCTCTGCCTCCTTCTCAACCTCTCTTATTCTCTTAGCCTTATAATCCTTGAGATCTTCCTCAACCTCCTCCATCAACTTTTCACGCGCCTCATCTCTTGTCATCTCAGATATTTTTTCCAACTCTTCTTTGAGCGTGTCTCTTCTATCATCTAGTACCTTTTTAGCTTTTTTAATCTTCTCGATGTTTACCTCAACTTCAGTAGCCTTCTTGTCTAGAAGCCTCGCCCTGTTATCAAGAGCCTTTTCTCGTTCATTCATCAAATTTTCCTGCTGAGCGACCGTTCGGCGAGTTTTAGAAGCAGTCTTTTCTGCTACTTCGAGTAGCCGATCACCCTCCTCCTCTGCCCTCTTTATTATCTCCTTGGCTTTTTCACTTGCCAAAGATATAGCTTTCTCATCGGAAATGAGGCTTTTCCTCCCATTCTTAAGCTGTACGAAGAAATATACCGCTACGGCGGCAGATGCCATCCCGACCAGCAACATTACTATACTTACAATTTCCATATATTTTTATAATAAAATTAACTCTTACGAGCCTTCTGTCTTGAAATATAAGGAAAATCTATGCGAACTAAGCAGAATGCCCTGACGATGAGGGCAACTCTATACTGATTTTTACTATCTTTAAATCACTATTAGTTTTCATATTTTATCAATTTTCTTAAGATTCCTATATTCTCAATTATTCAGAAGACCTGAAATATTCACTTTTATAATCATATCAATTTTACCTATCTATTGTCAAGTGTAGCTTTTTATCATCAAATATGATAAATTTAGTTAAACCAATGGAAAATCAGTACGATGAGAAAGCAAAAAAAGTTAAGCGTGTAAGGTATAGTATATCAATAATACTTGGAGGGGCCGGCCTAATAATTTTGACCACGCAGATTATCCCTCTAGTGGGCTCATACGCAAAAGGATATATAATAGAGCAGAAGAACACTTCTTTACATCAGCCTATCCCTGAAGAACAAAAGCAGCAAATAATAGAAAGCTCGTACTTTGATCCTGGCAAAAGTTACTTTCAGAACTTCCTGGAAAGATCAGGCCTTACAATGCAAGAAGGCTTAACCTTCTACGATGTCTCCACAAAGAGTATGAGGAGTGTTCACATAGATGAAGAGTATTCTGAACCGATGCGAATATCTGTACCTTCTGTAGGAATCGACTCTCTTCATATAACACCCAACGTTAACAGCTATGACGAAGCGATTTACAATGCAAGCTTAAAGCACGGCGCAGGCCATTTTAAAGGGACACCTCTTCCAGGAGATGGAGGGAATTCTTTTATTTATGGTCACAGCACAGTAGAAAGCTTCTTTTCCTCAAACAGGAACAACCCTGAGGTTGCGTTTACAAAACTTGAAAAAATGCAGTTTGGTGATAATGTGGAGATAGAAAAGGATGGCAAGAAGTTTTCATATAGAGTTAAGCAGATAAAGAAGGTCCCCGCAGACGATTTTTCTGTATTAGACTCGACAAACAAGGAGACAGTGACGCTGATGACATGCTGGCCGCTCGGCGTCGGTTCGGAAAGATTAATTGTTATAGCAGATCGATATGAATAAAAAAATGTTAATACTCGGCGTGATATTGTTAATTGTCTTTATCATTATCGCCGTGTTAATTACTTCGTTGACCAGGACTCAGCAAACAGACGATCCCGATGCCCCGCCCTCGAGTAACACACCCACCGCCTCGCAAGTTACGCTAACATATCACAATTTATGGGAGCCAAGCAGTGTGGTACAGCCTCTCATAGATCAGTACGAAAGAGAGAATCAGCACGTAAAAATAAACTACGTGAATAAATCCATCACACAGTATGAGTTAAATACATACACTAGACTATCGCAGGGCGCGACTACTAACGAACCTGTTCCGGACATTGTTAAAATAAATGGGACCTGGCTCCCCAAATTTGAACAGTACCTGTCACCTATTCCAACCTCAGTAATGTCGTCAAGTGAATATACTTCTACATTTTACCCCGCCGCCTCTGAAGCTTTTACCGGCTCTGATAACCAATTGTATGCGATACCACACTCAATTGACGGCTTAGTGCTATTCTACAATAAAAATCTACTCGCAGAACAGGGTATGACCGAACCGCCAGCAGACTGGAATAGCTTCCTAGAGGCCTCTAAGAAGCTCACAAAGAGAGATGCGCAAGGGAGAATTACGCAAGCTGGAGTTGGGATGGGAAGTGCAACAAATATAAAGCACTCCGCCGATATACTAAACCTGCTGTTTTTACAAAATCAGGCTAAGATAGTAAGTAGCGATGGTGAAAGTATAGAACTAAGTGATGCCAAGGCTGTACAAGCAGTAACTTACTATACCGACTATGTTAAAACTCACAATGTCTGGTCACCAGACTTTCAGTACGATCTAGATGAATTCTATGCAGGGAAAGTGGCGATGTTCTTCGGCCCCAGCTGGAGGGCATTTGACATAATCAATGCCTCGCCACAGCTAGAGTTTGGCATGACAGAAGTCCCACAGTTACCCAATAATCCCAAGAAGAATTATGCGATGTTCTGGGGAGATGCCGTGCCGAGTAAAAGCCAGAATCAGCTGGAGGCCTGGAAATTCATTAGGTGGATGAGTGAAGCAGAGCAGATGAGAGCACACTATGAGAATGGAAGCAATATAAGAGCATTTGGGCAAATTTATTCACGACCGGATATCGCAGAAGAAATATCCTCGAATCCGTATGTGAAGCCGGTTGTTGATTCCGCTCCGACTATGAGTCTATGGCAAATGGGAGATCAGCAATACATGGAGGATGAGCTGAATAAGGCAATAACAGCCGTCAGTCAGAGGGGTACCGCCCCAAGCTCAGCACTTGAGCAAGCTGTTAGCAGCATGAACAGCAAGTACGCATCTTATTGATTTTACAAAAATTATAGTGTATATTGATATAAAATGAAGATAGAACAAAGAAAAAAATATATACTTTTTCTGTTCGGGATGCTTATTGTATTGACACCATTTCTTGCCTATTCAATCTTTACAACGCCTCAAGACATGGACCCCAGATCTCAGGCATACGACTACTCCAGCTCCGTAAAGTGCCAAATAAAGTTTCTATATGTAGACCCAGCTAAGCTTCAAGTAAACAAGCCGGTAACTGTAGAGCTTAGTAGCTACACCCCTGGCGAAAGCACAGTCAATGTTGAGCTTTACTCTAACGAAAGCGGCACTGATACGCCAATAATAGTAGATGATCTACCAATAGGCTCTGAGCAGTTTGATGTCGAATTCCTATACACACCAACCACCCTTGGCACATATACGATTTACGGCTCACTGATTACAGATAAGAGCAGTTATCCATGCTTACTTGCCATGGGGAATGCTGCTACTGCTCGCGTAGTAGAACAGAACGAGCCACCTGCTTTCACCACAAGCCCACCCAACTCTGCGACAAACAATATAAGTGTAGGAGATAGATATCAGCATACTCTAAGAGCGATGGATGTCGACAGCTTTTCAAGTTTCGGTTATCACTACTCTTTTACCCCCAGGGCTCCATGGCTTGAGAATCCCACAATAACCAAAACCGCCCGAGATGGAGGCGGCACCAATCTGACAGTTCAGTTTGATGGAGTAGCAGACAAGCCCGCAAGCTATCTAGTAAATGTCATGATTTGGGATGGATATAATGGCAATACCAGATCGCAGTCATGGGTTATAAACGTATCTCCAGGCGAGAACGATATTCCACAAGTTAATGTAACTTCAGAATTGGAAGGCAAACAGTTCGAGCAGCTTGAAAAAGTTACAGTGAGATGGAGTGGCTCGGATCGCAACCAGATTGTCGGTTATAAACTATATATAACTAGCAACCCCGCAGATCAAGAAAGCTGGGTTGCAATAGATGAGAGCATCCCCCATACCAGGAACAGCTACGAGTATGAGATACCCGAAGATCTCGAACCTGGAAATTATCAGTTCATCATAGAAGCAACAGATAACCAGACACCACCGGCTACTGGACGTGGTACATCAGGGCAATTTACAGTAACAGCAGCTTCAGATCCCGACGAGGATGATAAAAAAGATGAAAAACCATCAGATGGTCCTCAGGTAGGCATTTCGAAGATCGAAATGATTTATCCTAAAGACGGTGAGGAGATAACTGATGCAGAGCCAACTATAAAAGCAAAACTCACAACCCCCGAGGGAGTAGAAATCATCACTTCATCTGTAAGCGTGAAATTAAACGATGAAGATGTGTCAGAGAGTGTCGAATTAGAGGAGATCTCGGAAAGAGAAGCTACACTCTCATACAAGGTAGAGGAGCCACTCGATGATCGATCAGAGAATAAATTAGATATTTCTTTTGAAGATAGCGAGGCAGATAAAACTGAGCTTTCTGCCAACTTCATGGTTAGGCTAAAAACCGCAGAAGATGAGATAGAAATACTCGGACTTAAATTGTCTAAAAGACTGCTAATAATCGGAGCCATAATACTTATAATAGTGGTATTCCTCGCTCTTCTAATTCCTTATCTTCTTTATAAGATAATAAGCCCCAAAGATTCAATTGAGCCGCTTGATAATGATGACTACAAGTATTATAAACCCTCCGACTACAAAAGCTACAATACTCCCGTGTCCGCAACGGGTAGCAGCTCTTCTTATACAGCACCCAAAACAACGTACAGCCCAAACGACTACTACGCAGATGACTCCTACAAAAAAGAGGAAGTTTCTCAGCCCGAGCCCGCAGTGGCAAAAAGTGCGGATGAAGAGAAGTTTACTCCCGCACAGCAGCCTTCATACGCATCCGTAGATCATCTGGAATCCGGTGGGAGAAAAACAGATGATGACTCAATGAAAACTGCTGAGCCCTCAACTAATCAGTACGAGGATTATTATGCGAAGCTTTATGAAACTGAAGAGAAACTGACGACTGACCCTGCACTTTCCACCACCCCTGCTTCAGCGAAAGAGACTCGAGCCACCACTACTGACAGTTCTGAGTCAGACAACGAAAGTAAGGAGCCTAAACTCAAATATCCATTCACTTACTCTGAAGATCAAGGCAGTGCCCAATCATTGGAGATCGAAGAAGAGCAAGCAGAGTACTTGAACAAACTCAAAGAGCAGCTGGAGGAGGAGAAAAAGAATCAAGAACAGTACATGCCTAAAAGTGCCAAAACAGATCAGAGCACTCAAGAGAACGAACCCGCTACCAGCAACAACAACAGCGAGGAGAGCAAAAAAGAGAGAACGCCCACGGCACCTCCCACTATAGTAGAAGAGTAGATCACCTTTACACATAGCGAGCAAATTGGTATAATCTTTCTCATGAAAAAGCTTACATATAAACAAATTCGAGCAAAGTACGTTGACTTCATGAGGCGAAAAGATCACACGGAGATTGCGAATATTTCTCTCGTGCCTGAAAATGATCCTTCAGTGCTTTATGTTACGGCAGGAATGTTCCCTCTTGTGCCCTTTTTGCTGGGAGAAAAGCACCCGGCAGGAGAGAGGCTTACTAATGTACAGAGATGTGTCAGAACTGATGACATAGAGGAAGTTGGAGACGGTACACATTTTACCGCATTTGAAATGATTGGTGCCTGGTCATTAAACGATTACTTCAAAAAGGAAGCTTTAGAAAACTGGTGGGAATTTGTTGTAGAAGAGATGGAGATTGACATAAACCGTCTCTATGCTACTGTTTTTGCTGGGAACAATTTCGCCCCCAGGGACGATGAATCTGTACAAATATTAAAAGGGATATATGCAAAATACGGTGTCACTGCAAATGATGGTAAAGGAGAACGAATCCAGTATTACGGGGTAGAAGATAACTGGTGGGGACTGGCAGATGGTGGTCCTTGTGGACCAACTTCTGAATTGTTTTACGATAGTGGAAAAGAGCCGTGCGGCAAAGATTGTCATATTAACTGCGACTGTGGAAAATACATTGAGCTCGGCAACAATGTTTTCATGGAGTACCTGCTTAAAGATGGTAAGTACTCGCCTCTTGGCAGACACAATGTAGACTTCGGCGGTGGGCTTGAACGTCTTACTTCCGTAATCCAGGGGGTAAAAAGCAATTACGACATAGATATCTACAAACCAATACTCGATAAAGTTAATGAACTCGCCAAACAGAGCTCAACTAAATCAAGTCGAATCGTAGTAGATCATCTCAAAAGTGCTGCTTTTATAGTTATGGATGGAGTGGTCCCAGGTCGATCGCAGCAGGAGTATATCCTTAGGAGGCTTATCAGGAGAGCAATTAGACAGGGAAAGTTGCTTGGTATAGAGGGTCTTTTCACAGCAGAAATAGTATCTGTATGCATTGATCAGTTTGCTGACCTTTACCCACAAATGGATGAAGATCGTGAAAATATTACAAAAATAATCGAAGATGAAGAGAAGAAGTTCGCACAGACATTGCGAAGCGGTCTTAAAATCATAGAGAAATACATCGAGGATGGGCTCGACAATAATATCGGTTCTACAGCTTTTAAGCTTTATGAGACTTACGGCATCCCGATAGAGATGTTCGTAGAGGAGCTGGAAAGTGCTGAGATTAAATTTGATAAAGATGATTTAAAAAAGCAATTCGAGATGAAGAAAAAGGAGCATCAGGAGCTTTCCCGCACAGCGGCAAAAGGACTCTTTAAAGGAGGACTCGCTGATACTACGGACATATCAAAGAAATACCATACAGCAACGCACCTACTGCTGGCTGCACTACGCAAAATTGTGGGCGAGCACATTTATCAGAGAGGAAGTAACATAACGACGGAAAGATTAAGATTTGACTTCCCTGCCGATGAGAAGTTAAGCCCAAAGACTTTGCAGGCTGTCGAGGATGAGATCAATGCACAAATTAAAAAGGACCTTCCAGTCAATTACAAAGAGATGGAGAAAGATGAAGCGTTAAAGCTTGTGCCGTTTGCAGCTTTTGATGATAAGTACGGAGAAACTGTGAAAGTCTACTACATAGGTGATGAGGTAGATCCTTACTCGATAGAGCTGTGTAATGGCCCTCATGTTGATAGTACTGGCGAGATTGGTGGAATAAAAATCGTAAAGCAAGAGAACGTAGGTGCTGGTGTGAAAAGAATTAAGGCTGTGGTTAATTGATAATTGATAATTGATAATTGATAATTGATAATTGATAATTGATAATTGATAATTTGTAATTTGTAATTTGTAATTTATAATTTGTAATTGAATATGGAGTTTCCTATGCTCGCCATAGATTATGGGACGAAAAGAGTTGGTCTGGCAGTATCAGACAGCTCCGGAACCATAGCCACGCCCCTGGCCGTAATCTCCATAAAGAAAGACCCTTCTGCAAAAAACATAGTCGATCACATCGAGCCTTATGTGCAGGAATGGAGAGTTAAATCTCTTCTCATCGGCAATCCAAGTGGGCTGGCTACTCACGAGGTTTCATTTTTAAATGAGATAAAAGAGCTTTCTAAGGCACTAGAAGCCAGGTTTCACACTAAGGTCGTTGAGTATGATGAGAGCAGTTCCACTAAAAGAGCAAATCAGAGGCTACAAGAATCCGGTCAAACGCAAAAAAGTGCTCGCGGGAAAATTGATGCAGTAAGTGCCTCCGTTTTTCTACAAGAGTTTTTAGATAACATTGGAGAATAAAAAAATGAGAAGCAAAAAGTTTGTCAAAAGTTTTCTAATAATAGCAATCGTAGCTGTCGCAACTTTCGGGGGCCTGTATTTCTACACATATAACAAGCTTCTAAATAAGTTTGATTACCCCTTCGACAACCGGGAATTTGAAAGTCTAGTCTGGAAAGAACAGTTTGGCTCTTATAAAGCAGACAATCCACGGGGAGAGATGTATGACGACCTAATTGAGAACTATCTACACCAAGGATTACCGAAAAACCAAGTTATAGATATGCTCGGTGAACCGGACAGAACAAATTACTCCACAGAAAATAACTTTAACTACATATTGGGTATGTGGTCAGGCTGGCGGGTTGATCATGATTTTCTTTACATCGAATTTGACGAAGATAATCTCGTAGACGTGTTTTATCGAGTTCAACACTAAACCAATCTAGCAGCTTTTTCCCATCATATTTTCCCTTTTGTGTTATAATATAAGACATGTCGGAAAAAATAGTGAAGAAAAAAGTAGGCCCTATACGCAACTTCTCAATAATCGCACATATTGATCATGGAAAATCAACTTTGGCTGATAGAATTATCGAATTGTGCAAAGTCGAGCAAGAGCACAGAGGCAAAAACGCCTACAAAGAAAGGATACTAGACACACTCGAGCTAGAGCAGGAAAAAGGAATCACCATAAAATTGCAGCCCGTACAGCTACAGTGGAAAGGATATGAACTAAATATAATAGACACACCGGGACATGTAGATTTCGCCTATGAAGTATCACGATCACTCCATGCCTGCGAGTCGGCAGTGCTTCTCATTGATGCCACTCAGGGGGTGCAGGCTCAGACGATCTCGACTTTACAGAAAGCAAACGACGCTGGTCTTGTGATAATTCCCGCCCTAAATAAAATCGATGTGCCAGGCGTAAATATAGAGAATAGACTTCTGGAAATAGAGACTCTTCTTGGGATCGATCGAGAAAGCGTAGTGCAAGTCTCGGGTCGCACGGGAGAGAATGTCGAGCAACTACTTAACCGAATCGTACAAGACACACCAGAGCCAAAAACATCTGAGCTGGATAACGACCGTTTCCAGGCACTCATATTTGATTCTTTTTACGATGAACATAAGGGCGTGATGATCTCGATACGAGTTTTTGCAGGAGAAGTAGCCAAGAAAAGCTACGGTGCCGCTCAGTTCCCCGAGCTGCATATATTAAGAAAAAAGCTCCGGTTCACTCCAATTGAATTCGGTATATTTACCCCGGAAATGAAAGAGGTAGAGAAGCTGACGACTGGACAAGTCGGATACATAGCTACAGGTCTTAAAGATATAAAACATTTTACTGTCGGAGATACTGTGAGCAATAAAATAGATACGCCTGCCCTGCCCGGATATCAGCCACCAAAGGCAAATGTATTTGCAACATTTTTCCCAACCGACACAAACGATTATGAAAGCTTGAAAACCGCTATGGACAAACTTTTACTAAACGACTCATCACTAACTTATACTTACCAGAAATCAAATTTGCTCGGCACTGGTTTTAGATGTGGCTTCCTGGGACTGCTTCATATGGAGATAGTACAGGAAAGGCTGGAGCGAGAGTTTGATGTGGACTTGCTGGTGACCGCTCCTACTGTAGAGTATAGGGTGATTACTACTAATGATGAAGAACTGGTAATCCAAACAGCACAGGAGCTACCTGATCCTACTCAGATCAAACAGGTACTCGAACCGTGGGCAAGAGTAGATATAATGACTCCTGCGGAGTATATAGGTCCTCTAATGCAGCTTTGCGAACAGAAGCGTGGTGAATATGTGAATACAAAATACCTGAACCAGGAGGGTGATATAGCCAAACAGTATGTATCCCTTCATTACGATATGCCCCTTGCCTCCCTTATATCGAACTTTTTCGATCTCTTGAAAAATCTGTCAAGCGGATACGCATCTATGGAGTATGAGTTTATTGACTTTTTGCCGGTAGACGTGGTAAAGGTCTCTATACTGGTAAACAAAGAAGATATTTCAGTGCTAGGATTTCTCGAAACAAGAGAGTTGGCAAGAGAGCGTGCGATGAAGATACTGGAGGTGATGAAAGAGGTCGTCCCCCGACAACAGTTCGAAGTGCCTATACAAGCCTCCATCGGTGCAAAAATCATCGGACGAGTAAACGTGCGTGCATTCCGAAAAGATGTCACGGCAAAACTGTACGGCGGCGACTACTCTAGAAAAAAGAAGCTGCTTGAAAAACAGAAAAAAGGTAAAAAACGTATGAAACAGATGGGAAATGTAACAATTCCTCAGGAAGCCTTTCTGGCAATACTAAAAACGTAAATGTATATAAAAAAACTAACATTACAAAATTTTCGCAAGTTTGCAGATTTGGAGCTAAAACTAGACAAAGATATCAACCTGCTTATCGGCCCGAACGGCAGCGGCAAAAGCTCTTGCATAGAAGCTGTAAGCCTGATCACAAACGGACGATCGCCTTTCACGTCGGACATGGGCGATATGCTACAAATTGGAGCAGATTTTTTCAAAGTAGAGGCAGAGTTCGATGATAAAAGCGTAAAAAGTGTGATATGGAGCATCGACAAATCTGGCTCCGGTCGTGCAAGCTATCTGTACAACGGCAAAAAAAAGGGACTGGCAAAATTTGGTTCGTACGTAAAGTCAAATCTTTTTTCGCCTGAGCATATCGACATTTTGATGCTCTCACCCTCCTCACGCCGAGATTTTATTGACGCGATAATATCAAACATCGATTACGAGTACGGGCTGCAACTATCCGTATTTTCAAAGACGCTGCGGCAGAGAAATAGACTATTGCGTAAGCTAGCTGAAGCGTTTTACAAAGATGGATTTATAGATGAGGAGAATATGGAGCTGGCTGTCTGGACTGAGAAGCTGGCGGAAGCAAGTAGCACGATAATCTTTAAGCGTACCAATTTCGTAACAGAAATTAACTCGGTTTTGCAAAAGGACGCAGAAAAAGGGAGGGAAACAGTGGCTAACATATCATATCACTCCTCTTTGGGACTGGGAGATTTCGAGGATATGCTGGATCAAAGCTCTTTGGTAAAAAAGCATAAGGAAATCTACGAAAAAAATCGCAGGAAGGAGATCGCAAGAGGACACTCATTGTACGGAGCTCACAGGGATGATTGGAAGTTGATCGGATTTGATAAGAATATACACAGGTACGGCTCAAGAGGCGAAAAAAGGTATGTCATCGGCTCTTTCATTCTTTCTCTGCAGGAGGTGTACAAAAATATGCTTGGACAGTTTCCTATTTTAATCCTGGATGATCTGGCGTCTGAATTGGACAAGGGCAGGATCGCTTCTCTAATAGAGGGAGATTTGCTTGGCAGGCAGCAAGTTTTTGTGTCTTCGATTGAGGAGGTGGACGGACTGGAGGGTAAGAGGGTTTTGGTTGATAATTGATAATTGACGATTGATAATTTATATTAAACTGGATTGTTTCTAAATTCTGATAAAAGGATATTAGAAGAGCTCTCATGAAGGCGTTTTTATTCCCCTAAATTCCCC
>NPIE01002878.1_pt1 | contig 69005 bp, 57 predicted proteins | sample 8637661 | NCBI WGS metagenome assembly NPIE01 (sample SAMN07420842, study PRJNA396082) | bioreactor metagenome | isolation source: sample BA12 brine-fed electro-methanogenic bioreactor BA | place: Japan: Kochi | collected 2016-12-09 | reverse complement strand
TGTGACTGTTAGGTTAAGGTTTTTATCTGACTTATCAAGATATACCAGCCTATAGATATAGTCTCCCCATCGGCGCAAAAGTCAAGTGCGGAATTTCTGCACCGCAGGCCTCAGATCTAGGGCTGCAAGTTGACCTTACGCGGAAAGCGGGGTAAGGTATCCCAAATAACGCAGCAGCCAGGAAGGGAGCCGCCCGTGAATCGCAAATATCCCGAGCACCCAGTTCCAGCCACCGGGGTCTTCATCGTTGAAGGGGATCGTGTGTTGATGATCCAACGGCGGAATCCGCCCCACGCAGGCGCATGGAGCGTGCCCGGCGGCAAACAGCGGCTCGGTGAGACACTCCGAGCCGCGGCGCGGCGCGAGGTACGGGAGGAGACGGGGCTGAAGGCGGAGACGCTCCAAATCCTCGATGCGGGTGATATCATCGAGGAGGAGAGTGAGGGCCGGGTGCTCTATCATTACACCCTCGTCTATTTCGTAGCCCCCTTCCCCGGTGGAAGCCCCCGCGCCGGAGACGACGCCACCGCTCTGCGGTGGTTCACCCTGGAAGAAGGCAAAGAAGCGGGTATCTCGGCGCAACTACGGAAGCTCATGGAACGCGCGTTAACCGTTGCCTAACTTTAAGTCCCAGCCTTTGATAGGAGAGGTTAGCAAGGGGTTTCTGCCTCTATCCTCTCTCCGGCTCACCTCCGCCCGGCAGTTCCGACAGGAGATACACGAGGGTTAGAGATTGGTCACTTCCCCCTAATCTGGCGTCGAGGACTCAACGAGCGTCCACCTCTATAGGCGCTTGCGCAGCTTATTGCTCTTGCAACCGTTCAGCCGCGTAGCCACCCACCGACACCCAGTGCCACTCACCGTCGGGTTCCCGCACAAGGACCCCCTTCCACTCCATAGCGACGATGAGATTGCCGCTCGCGGGATCGCGCACCGCGTCCTCAGGGCCGGCAGGCGTCCCATAATTCGAGTACCAGGAACCGCTGTAGTGCTCATCCGCCGCGCGAACGTACCGCTTGGAGAGATATTGCTCCACCTCCCAGGTGCGCCCCTCGTCGGTGGAGCGTTCGATCCGGTCGCCGGGGGTGAAGCGGTAGAATTCCCCCGGCTCCTCGCCCGCCATCAGCCAGGATGCCGAGGTCGAAGAGTGACACTCGAAGTCCGGGAGTGAATCGTCGCGGTCTCGACTGTCGTAGTAGTTCCCCGCCGCGCGCTCCCACGTCAAGCCCCCATCGTCGCTGACGAAGACAGAGCTGATGATTCCGTCCCAGTAAGCGATGGCGTAGACCCGATCGTCCTCAACGTGGAGACAGGAGATGCCAGGATCCATCGGGCCACTATTAGCAACGGTCGCCAGGGCAGCCAAAGCGATGAAGAAAGCCGCCCGTCCAGGCGTTGGCGCGCCTTGCTGCCGCGCCCCTTCCGATCGCCACAGCAGCCACGCCCCCCAGAGGGCCGGCAACGTAAGCAGATCGGTGGGATCGCGCAGGAGGATGGACTCCCAGCCGAAGATTCCCGCGAAGAGGCTGCGGAAGGCAGCGTGCGCCGCCGGCAGAGTCTTGACCGCCGCGAAGACGGTGCCCACCGCCAGGATGGAGAGCCCCCCCACCCAGGCGTCACGCCGGGGCCACGAGAGGGGCAGCAGCCAGGCCAGAAGCGGCGCCACGACAAAGGGCATGAAGAAAAGCCAGACCGCGTCGCCGAGTTTCCCCGTCAACCAGGAGGGATGGGCCCACCGCAGCCAGTGATCGTTGACCAACAGCACCACCACCGCCGCCAGCACGGCGGGATGCGCTGCCACACGCAGGGCGCGCCCCACGGCGGCTTTTCGCGTCTCTACTTCAGTGTGCATCGAGATTACTCCTTTCCTGGATCAACACCTGCGCTTCACGCCTTACACGCCAGCTCCTCACCCTCGTGCGTGGCGAGATAGACCCTCTCCGCCGAAAGCGGCAGGTGATTGAAGCGCACACCGAGGGCGTTGTGCAGCGCGTTGGCGATAGCGGGCGCGGTCTGCACCATGACGTGCTCGCCGACGCCGCGCGCGCCCCACGGGCCATCCTCCAGCGGCGTCTCCACGATGTCGCCGTGGATCTCCTGGGGCGCGTCCACCGCCGTGGCGAGCTTGTAATCCACCAGGTTGGGATTGCGCAGCCGCCCCTGCGCGTCGAAGGCCATGCCCTCAAAGGCGGAGCTCATCCCGTGGACCGCCCCCCCCTCGATCTGCGTCATCACCAGGTCGGGATTGATGGCCTTGCCCACGTCGTAGGCGCTGGCGATCTTGAGGATCTCGATCTGTCCGGTCTCGGTGTCCACCTCCAGATCCACAGCCTGGGCGCCCACCGTGTAGTGGACGACGGCGCGCGTCCCCTGGCCCGTCTCCGGGTCGAGGCCGGTGACGTAGGTGGGCATGAACTTGCCGGAACCGACAATCGGTCCGCCCTGCCAGCCCTCGTAGTTCTCGTTGGGCAGGCCGTAGACGACCATCTTCTGCAACGGCTGCTCCCGCTCCGACTTGTAGGAGATGACCACGCCGTTCTTGATGTCGAGATCGGCGGCGTCCTCGTCCCAGTACTGCGCCACCACATCGAGGATCTTCTCCCGGGCGTTCTCCGCCGCCGCCTTGACCGCGTTCCCCATGGACCAGGTGAGGCGGCTCGCCACCGTCTGCCACTCGTAGGGGCTGTACTTGGTATCCACCGGATTGGCCGAGACGCGCACCCACTCATAAGGCACGCCGAGCACCTCCGCCGCCATCTGCGCGGCGACGGTAAAGGCCCCCTGCCCAATCTCCTGCCCGCCGACGTAGACGTTGACCGTCGCATCCTCGTTGAAGCGGACAATGGCGGAGCTGCCGGGGTTGGGCGGCATGGCGGGCGCTTTCCACATGATGGCGATCCCCTTGCCCCGGCACTTGTGCGGCGCGGAGGGCCGGTCGTCACGCCCCCAGCCGATGGCCTTCGCGGCCTTGTCAATGCACTGGACGAGGTCCACGTTGGGCATGGTCATCCCCGTGAGGATGTTATCGCCGGGCCGGACGCAGTTGCGGCGGCGGAAGTCCGCCGGGTCCATGCCGATCTCCTCCGCCAGCCGATCCATGATCTGCTCGATACCCCAGTGGATTTCGGGCATCCCGAAGCCGCGCATGGCGCTGCCGATGGGATGGTTGGTGTAGACGCAGCGAGAGTCGCCCTTGATGTTGGGTACATCGTAGGGGCCGGTGCAGGAGTAGCCGGCGGCGCGGGCGATATTGACGCCGTAGTCGTTGTAGGCGCCGCCGCCAAAGTAGTAGGCCACCTCCATCGCCAGGAGATTGCCGTCCGCGTCGCAGCCGATCTTGTATTTGCCCACCAGGCTCTGGCGAACGTTGGTGGTGCTGAACTCCTCCTCGCGCGTCATCCGCACCTTGACCGGGCGGCCCTTGACCGCCTGCGCCATGAGCACCACGTTGGCTTCGATGGAGATGCCTGCCTTCCCGCCGAAGCCGCCGCCCACGTAGGGGGAGACCACGCGCAGATTGCCGTGGGGGATGCCGAGGCTCTGCGCGAGGATGTCGCGCTGGGCGAAGGGCGATTGCGAGGCCGCCCACAGCGTCACCTGCCCGTCGGGGTCCCACTTCGCCACGGCGACGTGGGTCTCGATGGGCACGTGCTGGATCTGTGGCAGGGTGAAGGTATCCTCGACGATGGCGGCGCACTGCGCCCAGACCTCGTCGGCGATGCCCTCGTCGCTCACGTTGCCCTTGCGGAGTTTGAAGTGCTCGGAGATGTTGGTCCCCGGCACGGGGAAGATGAAGGGCACGACCTCGTAGCTGCCCAGGTCGGGATGGACGAGCGGCGCGCCGGGCTGCGCGCCCGCGTAGGGATCGAAGACCGGCTCCAGCCCCTCGTACTCGACCTCGACGAGCTTCGCCGCGGCCTCCGCGATCTCCGGCGTGGCGGCGACGACGCCCGCCACCGTCTCGCCGACGTAGCGCACGCGGTCGTAGGCGTAGATGTAGCGATCCTTGAGATAGAGGCCCAGGTGGGTGGGATTGTCCTGCCCCGTCACCACGGCCTTGACGCCGGGCAGCGCCAGCGCCTTGCTCACGTCAATGCTCTTGATCTTCGCGTGGGCGTAAGGGCTGAGCACCAACTTCCCGTGCAACAGCTCCGGCCCGAAGGCCATATCGTCCACATACTTCGCCGCCCCGGTGACTTTCTCGAAGGCATCCACCCGGGGGACGCTCTTACCGACGGGATTTGATGTTTGTTCTGTCATAGATTGCTCCTTTTACAGTCGGTAGTCTGGTAGTCTGGCAGTCGTTGGTCTGGTAGTCGGGTAGTCATTGGTCTGGTAGTCGGGTAGTCGTTAGTCTGGTAGTCCGTAGTCTGGTAGTCTGGTAGTCGTTGGTCAATCCGACTATTGGACTACCTGACCATGTAACTATCTGACTACCCAACTATCCGACCATCCGACTATCTGACCATCCGACTACCCGACTATCTGACTACCTGACTAACATCGAGAACCGCATCCACAATCCGCACGTAGCCCGTACAGCGGCAGAGATTGCCCACGAGCGCCTCGCGGACTTCGTCTTCGGTCGGATGGGGATTGCGCGCCAGCAACGCCTTGGAGGACATCAACATGCCGGGGGTGCAGAAGCCGCATTGGATGGCGTTGTGCTCCACGAAGGCTTTCTGCAACGGGTGCAGCTCGCCGCCCTGACTGAGGCTCTCCACCGTCTCGACGGCGCGCCCCTCCGCCTCCACCGCCAGCACCAGGCACGAGTTGATCGGCGCGCCGTCGAGCAGCACCGTGCAAGCCCCGCACTCGCCGTTCTCGCAGCCGATTTTCGTGCCCGTCAGCCCCAGCTGCTCCCGCAGCACCCGCGCCAGCGTGTGATGCGATTTGACGATAGCGGGGTAGATTTCGCCATTGATATTCAAAGTGATTTCGTGTAGCATAGTTTGCTCCTCACTAATGCGTACTTCGTAATCCGTAGTGCGTATCGATAGAAAACTTTACGCAGTACGTATTACGCATTACAATAACTTCTCCAGCACGCCCTCGATGGCCCGGCGCGCAATGCGGCGCACCATCGCCTTGCGATACTCGGCGCTGGCGCGAATGTCGTCAATCGGACAGCAAACGTCGAAGGCGCACTGCGCCGCCTGCTCGATGGTCGCTTCGTCGTGACCAGCGTTGAGCGCGGCTTCGGCCTCCGGCGCGCGGATGGGCGTGGGCGCGACGGCCCCCAGCGCCACGCGCCATTGATGCCCTCCATTGTGTGAATAAGCCAGCGCTGCCACCCCCACCACCGCAAGATCGCCCGCCTTGCGGCGGCTCAGCTTCACGTAGGTCGCCGCCGTCCCCTCCGGCGGCGCGGGAACGAGCACCCCGATCAGCAGCTCGCCCTTTTGAAGCGCGGTCTTGCGCGGGCCGAGGAAGAACTCCGCGATGGGAACACGCCGTTCGCCCGCCGCGCCCCGAATCACCGCGAACGCTTCCAGCGCCAACAGCGCGGGGGCAGAATCCGCCGCCGGAGAGGCCGTGCAGAGATTCCCGCCGAGCGTCGCCCGGCTGCGCACCTGCTCGTTGCCCATCGCCGCCGCTGCCTGCGCCAGCAGATTCCAGCGCGGCCCGTTCACCAAGGGGTGATGGACGAGCTCCGCCATCCGCACCGCCGCGCCGACGAACAGGCCCTCGGCGGTCTCCTTGATATCGCACAGGCCGGGCAGCCCCTTCACATCCACCACCACATCGGGCTGCCAGTGCTCATCGCGCGTCATCGGGATCAGATCCGTTGCGCCAGCGAGGGGCATCACCGCCTTGTCCGGCAGCATCAACAGCCGGAAGGCCTCTTCAAACGTATCAGGTTTGTAATAATCGAAGGGTCGCATAGAAAGCTCCTTACTCCTGCGGGATCCGGCGCGCTGGCTCAAAGGGGCTGCGCGCCGGGATCAGAATATCGCCGTAGGCCGCCAGATTCCGGTCCTCCAGGTGATCGAAGATCATCGGGCTGGTGGAACCGTAGCTGATCCGCTTGAGGGGCTCTGGATCGAGCTCCGCCGCAATGATCTCCTCCGTCCCCCGTCCCAGCGCCAACGTCTGCGCAATGGGGCTGACGATCATGCTGTGGCCGAAGTAGTAGTGGCCCCCGGCGTCGGGCCCGATGGCGTTGCAGGCGGCGATGTAGACGTGATTATCGTAGGCGCGGGCCTTGTTGACCGTCTCCCAGATCTCGAAACTGCGCAGCAGCGCCGAGGGGCGGACGATGATCTCCGCCCCCCGCACTGCCTCACAACGATAGAGCTCCGGGAAGTCGCCGTCGTAGCAGAGGGTCAAGCCGATGGTCGCCAGCGGGGTCTCCACCACCACCGGTTCGCTGCCCGGGGTAGACCACCCCCCGGCGGCGCGGCGCTCGGACGGGAAGAGGTGCGTCTTACGATAGACACCCAGCAATCCCTCCGGGCCGAAAAGTGCAGCGCTGTTGTAGACGATCTCCGGCTCCGGCCCCCGTTCGTAGGTGGGGAAGACCACGTAGATCCCCAGCGCCCGCGCCGCAGCCGCGACCGGCTCCGTCAGCGCGCCGGGAAGCGTGTCCACGCGCGCCCACAGCTCCTTCACCGGACAGCCCGGCGTGAAACCCGTCGTCACCGACTCCGGCAACACCACCAGCTGCGCGCCCGTCTCCCGCACGGCCCGCTCCGTCCACGCCAGCGCCTTCTCGACGTTCTCGCGCGCCGCCATCGGGGTCACCGCGAACTGCGCACAGGCCACCGTGAAGCGTTGCATCAATCCAGCCGGGCCTTGACCTGGGCGTTGATGTGCTCCACGTGCTGCGGCTCGTAGGCGTCACCGAACTTGGTGTGGGCCATAGTCATCTTCTTCGCCATCAGCTCTTCGTACTCGTCATCATCCACGAAGGCCACGCAGCGCCCGATGCTCGATTCCCCATCAACGAAGCGCCAGGGGAAGAAGCCTACCTGCACGCGGCGGTTCAACAGCAGATCGATCTCGCCGCCGAGGCACTCCGCGTGGATGATACCGTCGGGGAACATCTCGATGTGCATCAGCTGATACTTCGTAGCGTCAAAGCGCTCCTCCAGCGTGACGCCGTACTTCTGCTGGAAGTGCAGATCGGCCTCCTTGGCCTGCCGGGGCATCCACTGGCGGATGATGGTATTCATCGGATGGTCAGCACTGCCACAGTCGACACCGATCCAGCGCAGCTCCTTCTGCTTGGCCCACTCGGCGAACTCGCGGTCAGGGCCGGGATGCTGCACCATGTAGCGGATCTCGTCCGCCGTGGGCATGTCCCAGCCGAAGTGATGGAAGCCAGTGTGGATGATGAGGATGTCACCCGGCTTCACCTCCACCTTCTCCTCGATCATCTCCGAGGTGTAGATGTCGTAGTCGGCGACCACGTCGGAAAGATCCACAATCGCTGCCTCGTGGACGAGAAAGTCCATGTCCAGTTCGGCGATGTCCTTACCGGCGGTGAAGAAATGGATCTCGCCGTCGAGGTGGGTACCCAGGTGGTTGGAGTGGGTCAGCAGCTGCCCGTTGGCCCCGTTGGGAGCCAGGCGCTTGAAGTACTTCACCTGCAGCGGTTCGTAGGTGGGCCAGGGTGGCGTGGCAATGCCGAGGGGAATGGTCAGATCTAGCAACTTCATGGTAAAACCTCCTAAAAATAGTCGAAAGTCGAACGTCAAAAGTCATTACGTGCCCACGTTCACACGTGCGCCCGTTCACACGCCATTTTCATCGCTCCGGGGTTCTGAAGACTCAGTAGATCGAAGTTTAGGTTCGTAGTAACCGCTTCAGCGGTTGTCAGTATAAGCCCCCGAAATCACATCTACAGAGACTAGCGACAGGGGTACTCCCCGGAATAGACCTCAATTTCACCTCCCTCTGTTCTGAGCCAGAGGCCCAGACTGGATCCGATGCGCGTGCGGTAGAACTCCACGATGAGCCTCCCCCGTCCGCGTGGGCCGGAGAGGGCAGTGGAAAAGCGCCCCTGTCGCTGCCCTCCCCCGCTCTCAAAGTAGGAGGTCCAGGCGAAGAAGCCCGGCTTGAGCGGCTCCCCGATCAGCGCCGCCACCTGCCGGTCCTGTTCCGCCAAACGGAGCGCACAAGCGTACTCTTCCGTCGTCTTGGCCGAGAATCCGAAGACGTAGAGCATGATGAGCGGAAGAAAGACCAGCGGCACGACCATCCAGATCCGGCCGGCCAGTTTTTGCAGCCCTTGTTTGGGTGTGGGTTCCTCACCCAGATCATCAGCGTACATGGTTCTCTCCTTCGAATCGTAAAAGATGAACAGTGAGAAGTGAGGAGATCTAGCCACGCAGCCCCCACTTCTCACTGCTCGCTACGCTCTGCTCACAAAGTTCTCCTTCAGCGCCGCAAACGCAGCCTCGAAGCACCTCTGGGGCGCGCGGGTGAGCCCGGCCCCCACCATGCCCACGCCCGGCTCCTTGTGGGCGATGCCGGTGTTGATGAAGGGCAGGATGCCCATCGCCATCACCTTGCGCACGTCGATCCCCAGCGGCGTCCCCCGGAAGTTGAGCACCGGAGCGGTGAAGACCTCGTGCTCGCCGGCGGTGATCTCGTACATCTCCCGCGTCACGCGCAGCGCCAGATCCGCCGTCCCGCCGACGAACTTGACGATAGCCGGCGCCGCCGCCATGGCAAAGCCGCCCACCCCGCCCGTCTCCGTGATGCTGGAATCGCCGATGTCGGGGTTGGCATCTGCCTCGGTGAAGCCCGGCAGCCACAGCCCCTGAACAATGGGGGCGGGCGCGGTGAACCACCGCTCGGGCAGGGCAGCCACGCGAAGGCCGAACTCCGTCCCGTTCCGCGCCATCACCGTGGCCAACGTGCAGCCCTCCGTCCCCTCCACCACCTCCAGCATAGACTTGATCGCGGGCATGGAGAGGTTGAGGAAGAAATGGTCGTTGCTGTCAATGAAGCGCAGCACCTTCGCCGCCACCGCGCCCTCCGAGCTCTGGATGATGGCCGGGGCCAGCTGGCGGAAGAGCAGCGAGGTGGCCGCGCGGTTGCGGTTGTGGACTTCATCGCCCATGTGGAGCGCCTGGGCGATGAGGCTCCGCAGATCGATGGGGCCGGTAGCCTCCAAGGCCCGCGCCAGTGCCGGATAGAGCTCTTCCTCCATCCACTTGAGGTGGGCGAGCACGCCGTCGCCGTAAGCGCCGTAGCGGAGCACCTTGCCCAATCCCTCGTTCTGCGTCGCGTAGGTCACGTTGCCGAAGGTCTCATTGCGCACCTCGAAGACGGGCATAGAGGGCGAGATGATGCCCGCCATCGGCCCCACGGCGTGGTGATGGTGACACGGGTCGAACTCGAACTCGCCCGCCGCCGCCAACTCCGCCGCCTCCTCATACGTCTCGGCCCAGCCTTCATAGACCGCCGCGCCCATGACCGCCCCGCGCATCGGCCCGCACATGCGCTCCCACCCGATAGGCGGCCCGGCATGGAGGATCATGCGCTCGCCCATACCGGGGATCACCTCTCCGGCGATGCCCATTCCCACCAGCAGCGGGCGCCCCCGCCGGATGCGCGCCACCGCCTCCGCGTTGATGGCGTCGATCTCCTGGCCCGCTGCTGTGTGGGTCAGCTCCACGTAGCCCTCCAGCGGCGGGCGCCAATCCACGTGCGCCACCGTGGTGCCTTGATCCGCCAGGCTCTCCGCGAAAGACGGTAATCCAACGTTCACCGCCTTGAGCGGTTGACCGAATAGATCTTGTATTGGCATACCTCACTCCTCGTTCAATTTTAGGTTTTAGATTTTGGATTTTGGCCCCCCCTAAACCCAAAATCTCATACTCGACAGTTCAGATTTTCGATTTTAGCAATATAGTTGATTGAGTTTTGAGCAATTGCGTTTGACCCTTTCGGAGCGTTTTGATGGAAGAGACAATCATGGCGATGATCTCATCGGTTTCCTGCGTCAGTGGCGCTAGCAGCGATTCAGAAACCAGGCCGCTCTCGACAAGTAGCTCCAGCCAGTAGAGGGTTTCATCTGCTTCTTCTTCAACGATACTGAGTTTGGCGATCATTTCTGCTTTGGATTTGGCCCGACACGCCGCTCGATAGTTCGCACCCACCGAAGTAGCCGAACGCAGAATCTGCCGCCCTATCACATCTCCGGCCTTCCCCCTCGGCAAAGACGCTACCATCCGAATCACCCGCAACGCCAACTGCTTCGTCCGGACCTTGAACGCTTTCTCGTCCACGTTCCCTCCAAAATCTAAAATCAAAAATCCAAAATGTGAGCGGTTAGGCGCGTCGCCGCCGCATTCGTCGGCAGCACCTCCACGCCCGCCGCTTCGAGTTTGACCTCCTGCACGCTCAGCCCCTGCGGATCCGCCTCCGTGCCGCAGACGGAGGCGACGAAGATGAGCTCCCGCCCGGCTGCTTGGGCCACGGACTGCGCTTCTGCGATGGCCTTGACGGCTTCGCCCGCCGGATCGGGGTGCGCGCCGTGGCCGATGACGACGTCCAGCAGGATCACCGCCGTCTCCGGGTCCTTCGCCTCCTGCACGATGCGGCGATTGCGCAAGGTGGGATCGAGCATGGGGTGCAGCCGGCCCACCGTGAACTCATCCTCACCCAGATCGATAACGACGTGACCCTCGCTCTGATTGGAATCGGCCAAGCCCAGATGCTGCACCACCGGCGCGTTCGACCGCGCCTCGATGCCCATGCTCTGGAGGATGAGCTGGCTCTCGTAACAGAAGGTCCCGCCGCTGAAGAGCCCCCGGACGTAGCGCTGTCCGGGCGCCAGCCGCTCCCGCAACGAGACGGCACGCTCCGCCAACCCCGCCTGCTGCTCCCGGAACCGCGCCAGCACCGCAGCCGGCGCTTTGCCCAGCGCCACCGCTCCCGCCAGAATCGCCGCCTCCTCCATATCCGCCGCCGGGAGGGCGCCCGCCCGCTCCACCGCCTCCGCATCCCCGCCGAGGAAGAGCACCACGGTGGGCTTCTCACTCGCCCGCACCTGCGCCAGCACCTTTGTCGCCACATCGGAGGCGGGCGGCTTGGAGAGGAGCAGAATCACCTCCGTCGCTGGATCGGCCTGGAGCGCCGCCAGTCCTTCGAGGGCCATGATGCCCCCCACCTCGGGCCGAAGGTCGCGCCCGCCAACGCCGATGGCCTGGGTGATCCCCACCCCCTGCTGCGCCAGGTAAGCGGTTACCGCCTGGAGACCCGTCCCGCTGGCGGCGACGACGCCCACCGGCCCGGCGGGGACGACGTTGGCGAAGCCCAGCGCCACGTTGTTGATGATCGCCGTACCCGCATCCGGCCCCATGACGAGCAAGCCCTGCTCGCGGGCTCGCTGCTTGAGCGCGACCTCATCCTCCAGGGAGACGTTGTCGCTGAAGAGGAAGACGTGCAGCCCCCGGTCGAGGGCTTCACGAGCAATGCCCGCCGCGTAACGCCCCGCCACGGAGACCAACGCAAGATTCGCCGCCCCGCCCAGACGCTCCACCGCCGCGCCCAGGGTCCGGACGGCCACCTCTCGTCCGCCCTCCTGGCTCGCAGAGGCCCGCGAGGACCGCAACAGCGCCTCCGCCTCGTCCAGGGCGGCGCGCGCACTCGCTACATCTATTGCCCGCACGGCGATGACCAGATCGTCAGCCGAGGCAGCTTCCGCCTCCGGCGTGAGCAAATCCGCTTCGCGCAGCACCCCTTTGTTGGCGGGTGTTCCCATCACCACGGCAGCGTCCACCACGGACGCTCCTTCCATCAGGCCTTGCGCCACCTGCAAGAGCGTGACCGAATCGTAGTACTCACCGCTTTTGATGATAGTTTCTGTAAGCAACCGGTCCTCCTTCGCAATAGTCGTTACGTTCACACGTGGACACGTTCACACGTTTACAGCGCTCCCTCGGCCCGCAGCTCCGCGATCTGCGCGGGCGTGTAGCCCAGCAGCTCCGCCAGCAGCGCCTCGGTGTGCTCCCCCAACAGGGGGGCGGACGTGCGCACCACCCCGGGCGTCTCACTGAGCTTCACGGGAATCCCCGGCAGGGTCAGCGCTCCCGCCACCGGATGGGTCAGCTGGACCAGCATCTCCCGCGCCAGCACTTGGGGGTGCTCCATCACCTGGGCCACGTCATTGATGGGGCTGACGGGCACGCCGGCTCCTTCGAGCAGCGCCTGCCACGCGGCGGTGGTGCGCTCCCGGAAGATCTTCGCCAGCAGCGGGCGGAGTTCGACGTAGTGCGCGTTACGCAGCGGATTGGTCACGAAGCGCGGATCGGAGGCCAGCTCCGGACATTCCAGCGCCTCGCAGAGCCGGCGCCAGAGGGCGTCGTTACCCGCCGCCACCATCAGCTGCCCATCCTGCGTCTCGAAGGGTTCGAAGGGGACGATGGATGGATGCCGGTTTCCCTGGGGCCGGGGCACCTCGCCGGTGACGACGTAGCGTGCCAGCGCGTTCTCCAGAATGGCAACCTGACAATCGAGCATCGCCACGTCCACCACCTGCCCCACGCCCGTACGCTCCCGCGCCGTCAGCGCGCTCAGGATACCGATGACGGTGAAGAGGCCCGCCGCAATATCGCCGATGGAGGTGCCTACCCGGGTGGGCGCTCCGCCCTCCTGCCCGGTGATGCTCATCAGTCCGCCCATCGCCTGCACCACCGCATCGTAGGCGGGCCGGCGACTGTACGGCCCCGTCCGCCCAAAGCCCGACGACGCCGCGTAGATGAGGCGCGGATTGAGGACGCGCAGCGTCTCATAGCCCAGTCCCAGCTTCTCCAGCGTGCCGGGCCGGAAGTTCTCGACGAGGATGTCGGCCAGGGGCACCAGCTCGCGGAAGACCTCCTGCCCCCTCGGCGACTTCAGGTTGAGTGTCATGCTGCGCTTGTTACGATTGAGGCTCATGAAGTAAGCGCTCTCCCCCTCAACGTAGGGGCCGAAGCTCCGCGCATCGTCGCCGCTGCCGGGGCGCTCGATCTTGATCACCTCGGCGCCCAGATCTGCCAGAATCATCGTTGCGTAGGGCCCCGCCAACACGCGGGTCAAATCCAGTACCCGTAGTCCCTCTAAAGCCATCATAGTATTCTCACTCCCTGTGAACGGGTCAAAAGTCGAAGGTCAAAGGTCGAACGTCCCTCCCAGAAAGCCCGCGAGCATCTCCCGCCCGGAGCTGGCGCCGAAGTCCAACACGGCCCGCGCAGCCTCCACGAGAGGTCCATGGGCGTCCCCGGCAAGGGCGTGGAGCAGCGCATGCCAGCGCGCATCAGCCCAGCCCACGGCGGCGGAGTGGAGGAAGGCGCCGCTCAGCCGCGTGGTGCGAGGCGCGGCGACCCCGACGATCCGCGCACAGAGGGGCCGGGCGCCCGCCCCCCGGTGCGCCCACAGCGCGAGCATCAGCCCGGCGAGGGCATCGTCGCCGGCGGGCGTGAGCCCCGATCCGCGCCCCGCCAGCGTTGCGGCGAGCGCCAGCAGCGTGTCGTCGTCGCCCGCCCCCCCCGCGAAAGGGGATTCCCAGGATGGGGATAGCAGCTCGCGCAGCTCTTGCAACCGCGCGGGAGAAAGCTTCAGCGCCTCCCACGGCGGTCGCGGATCCCACAGGCAGGGACGCCTCGGCGAGGTGGCCCTACCCAGCCGCGCCGGCGCGACCGCCCCCTCTTCCAGAGAGAGTCGGATCGTCTCCCCCCCCATGACGGGAGGCAGCCGGTCGACGACGACGCGAAAGGGGCCGTCACCCACCTCGGGCAGGACGAGGGCCAGGACTTCCTCCCCCACCAACAGATCCACCACCCGCCGAAAGACGCCCAGCACCCGGGCCGGCGCCGGCGTCCGCTGCAGGAGCTGCCAGGCGGGCCAGCTCAGGGAGCGGATCCCCTCCGAGAGAGAGAGGCTGATACGCCGAAGGGTGCACGTCTCAATAGAAATGGGTCACCTCGAAATAGCGCTCCCCGACCGGTGGCCGCAAAGCCCCAAGTGGAAGGTAAAAGTGCCGCCGCACGGCCCTCGCCCCGAAAATAAGAAGCCCTATTCTATGGGAGTCACGACCGATGTCAAGAAATCAGGGTGCCACGTAGCCATCCAACGCCCGGCTGCCGACGAAAGGCACGAAGCCGAGCGCGCGGGCCGTCTCCTGAACCCACGCCGCATTGGCGGGATCGAGGGCGTAATCGACGGTGAGGATGACCAGCCCCTTCTCCTGCGCTGCCAGCAGGGGCCCAAGAAAGTACTCGCTGCTCGCGTGCAAGGTCCCCTCAGGATATGCATCATACTGCCGGCGGCAGGCCCGCGTCAGCGAGGCGCGGTAGGCCGGATGTCCCACGTCGGCGGCGGTGCGCGGCAGGGGGCAGTCGCCGGGCGGGTCGTTGTCGATACCGCCGTCGAACCAGACGTGCTCCTGAGCCAAGGCGTCGATGGCGCGGGCGTAGGCGTCGGATTCCGCCAGCTCCGGCGCGTTCTGCGCCACGACGAGGAAGCCGGGACGTAGGGCCCGTCCCCTTTCCGCCAGCGCCGCCACCCAGCGGATCATCTCCTGCCGGGCGTCGCGCCCCTCCGCCTCGGCGAGCCGCCGTACCGGCTCCTCCTCGTAGGCGCCTACCCAGTCCAGATAGATGCCGTCGAAGCCCGCCGCCACGATCTGCTCCACGTAGCCTCCCGCCCCCAACCAGATCTCCTGCCAGACGGGATGCCAGAAGGCGATGGGGTAGTTCTCGGCCCAGCCATCGGGGTCCTCCCCCACAATCCACGCTGGCGCGCCCACCTGCCAGCCCGGCTGCCAGTAGGAGCGGTAGGACTCCGCCTCGCCGATACTGGCGTAGGCCAGCACCAATTTGGGATGAGGCGCCCCGTGCCAGCCCTCGATCACTTCCGCCAGGGGATAGTCGGCGTTCCCCTCCTGGGAGGTGACGAAGTCGATGACAACCAGATCGTGGGCCGAGGCCGCGATCTGGTCCACCAGGGGCGGTTCTAGCTCACTATCGAGGAGGTAGAGCCAGTGGACAATCTCGGAGAGCGCGGGCAGATCCCTCACGGAGAAAGTCCGGGAGGAGGGCGGCGCCGGCGCGGGGGCACAGCTCTCCAAGAGCAGGAGCAATAGCGCCGCCCACACCGGCCCACGCATCGGGCCCTCAGCTGACCCAGAGAGGCACGAAGTCGAACCGCTCCACATCCACCAGCCCTTGATCGGTCAGCTTGAGCTTGGGGATGACCTCCAGCGCCAGGAAGCCCAGCTGCATGAAGGGATCGTGCAAGGGGGAGCCGAGGGCGCGCGTGGCCTCCAGCAGCGCATCCATCTGCGCCCGTACCTCCTCCACAGGCCGGTCGGACATCAGCCCACCGATGGGCAGGGGGACGCTGCCCAACACCTTTCCATCGAGCACGGCGACCAGGCCCCCGCCCAGCGCCTTCACGGCGGCGACAGCGGCGCGCATCTCGGCATCCCCAACCCCGGCGACGGTGATATTGTGGGCGTCGTGGCCCACGCTGCCGGCGATAGCCCCGCGCTTCAGCCCCAACCCCACAACGAAGCCCAGGCCCACGTTGCCCGTCCCCCGGTGGCGCTCCACCACGGCGAGCTTGAGCAGGTCCCGCGCCGGGTCGGCGAGCGCCTCATCCCCTTCAATACGGGGAGCGACGATGCGCTCCTCCGTGACGATCTGATCGGGAATCACGCCGATGGCGCGTACCATCGTCCCCTCCACCGGGATGCGAAAGGAGAGGGCGTCCAGATCCACGTTGATGCTGCCCCGCACGGCGGTTTCGTCGGCCGGGGGCAGGGGCATCTCTTCCACGAGCTCTCCATCCTGGGCTACCAGCTGCCCGCCGGTGAAGACGAGCGCTGCCTCGAAGGTCTCTAGCGCGGGCGTGACGACCAGATCTGCCCGGCGACCCGGCGCCACTGCACCCCGATCCCGCAGCCCGAAAGCCTCGGCGGCGTTGAGGGTCGCCATCCGCAGCGCGGTCACAGGGTCCAGCCCGACGGCGATGGCGAGGCGCACCAGATGATCTAGGTGGCCCTCATCGAGCAGATCGGAAGGGTGGCGGTCGTCGGTAGCGAAGGCGAAGCGGCGGGCATTCTCCGGCGTGATGACGGGCAGGAGATCGCGCAGGTTCTTCGCGGAGGTCGCCTCGCGCACCAGGACGTAGATGCCGGCCCGCACCTTGGCCAGCGCCTCCTCGGCGGTGATGCTCTCGTGATCGGTGGAAGGGCCGGCGGCGGCGTAGGCCTGCAACCACGCCCCCCCCACCTCGGGCGCGTGCCCGTCGATGTGACCGTCGCGGAAGGCGAGCAGCTTCTCGATGGCGCCGGGCAACCCCAGCACGGCCCCCGGCACGTTCATGAACTCGGAGAGGCCCAGCACGCGGGGCAGATCGCGCAGCGCGGTCAGCGCCGCCGCGTCCAGGTCGGCGCCGGCGGTCGCCATATGGGTGGCGGGCACGCAGGAGGGCAGATTAATAAAGACGCTCAGCGGCAGCCCCTCGGAGGCGGCGACCATGTAGCGGATACCCGCCGCGCCGGTGACGTTGGCGATCTCGTGAGGATCGGTAACGACAGTGGTCGTGCCCCGGGGGAGGACGGCGCGGGCGAACTGAGGGGGGCTGACCATGGCCGACTCGATGTGGACGTGGGTGTCCATAAGACCGGGCACGACGACGGCGCCCTCCAGCTCGAGCACCTCGCGGCCCTCGTAGCTGCCCAGACCGGCGACGTAGGGCCCGGCGATGGCAACGTCCACCGCCTCCAGCTCGCCGGTGAAGACGTTGAGCACCCGCCCCCCGCGCAGCACCAGATCGGCGGGCTCGTCGCCCCGGGCGACGGCTAATAGATGTAGAAAAGCTTCGCGTTCCATATATCAACTCCTCTCAACAGCGGTCAAAAGTCCAATGTCAAAAGTCTTAACGTGCGCACGTTCACCCGTGGTCACCTCATGGTCATCGCTCTCTCTGGCGGGCTCGGCGAGCCCGCCCTACTTCACTCATCATCCTATCTCCCGATTATACGGGAACTTCGGCAGCGATAAAGCGAAAGAAACGCATTTTGGGGTATAATCACCCTCTGGGCTCAGGCCCTACACGTCAATAACGCGGCGCAAACCATGCCGCACAATTTCAGTTCAGGAGGATATATGACAACGACGTTCATGGAATCCCCGCAGTACTTCTTCACCTCGGAGTCGGTAACGGAGGGACACCCCGACAAGATGTGTGACCAGATCTCCGATGCAATTCTGGATGCCATCATCGCCGACGATCCCGACGCGCGCGTCGCCTGCGAGTGTGGCGTGACCACCGGGCTGGTAGTGGTGATGGGCGAAATCACGACGAGCACCTACGTGGATATCGCCCAGATCGCTCGCGACACGGTGCTGGACATCGGCTACGACCGGGCCAAGTACGGCTTCGACGGCGAGACCTGCGGCGTGATCGTCAGCATCAAGGAGCAGTCGGCGGACATCGCGTTAGGCGTCGATAAGGCGCTGGAGGCGAAGCGCGGCGAGATGTCGGAAGCTGAGATCGAGGCCATCGGCGCGGGCGACCAGGGCATGATGATCGGCTTCGCCTGCAACGAGACGCCGGAGCTGATGCCCCTCTCCATTGCGCTGGCTCATCGCCTCACCCAGCGGCTGGCCGAAGTGCGGAAGTCGGGCCGGCTGCCCTACCTGCGCCCCGACGGCAAGAGCCAGGTGACGGTGGAGTACGCCCACGGGAAGCCCCAGCGGGTGGACACGGTGGTGGTGAGCACCCAGCACGCGCCGGAGATCACACAGGAGCAGATCCAGGCCGACGTGATCGAGCAGGTGATCAAGCCGGTGGTGCCCGCCGAGCTGCTCGATGACGAGACGCAGTACTATGTCAATCCTACCGGGCGCTTCGTGACGGGCGGCCCGCTGGGCGATGCGGGCCTGACGGGCCGCAAGATCATCGTCGATACCTACGGGGGCGTGGCCCGCCACGGTGGGGGCGCCTTCTCCGGCAAGGACCCCACGAAGGTGGACCGCTCGGCGACCTACATGGCGCGCTATATCGCCAAGAACCTCGTCGCCGCCGGCCTCGCCGACCGGCTCGAGCTTCAGGTGAGCTACGCCATTGGCGTGGCGCGGCCCCTCTCGCTGGCGGTGGAGACCTTCGGCACGGGCAAGATTCCCGACGAGCAGATCGAGGCCCTCATCGAGGAGCACTTCGACCTGCGGCCCGCCGCCATCATCCGCGACCTGGACCTGCGCCGGCCCATCTACCGGGCGACGGCGGCCTACGGTCACTTCGGACGCACCGACATCGACGCGCCGTGGGAGCGGACGGACAAGGCCGAAGCTCTGCGTGAGGCGGCGGGACTCTAAAACTCACCCCTCACCTACGCAGACCCCTGAGAGCGCCCCTGAAGTGCGGGACGGATCTCGGGGGTCTGTTGCGTCCGGCTAAAGGTACGAGGGGGAAAAGTAGTGTGCTGCCCCCCGCTGCCTGAGAACCGCCGCCTGAAGTTGCACTTCGAGCGAGTCCTCCACCGGCCAATCCACAACGACGATCCCGCCCTGCCGCAGCTGCCGGAGCCATAGCGCACGTTCAACCCGGGCCAGACGCACCGCCAGCGGCGGAAAGGATGCACCGGCGGCCCGCGCCTGGAAAGCGACGAGGTCGGGAGCGATCACCAGCACGCTATACCCGTGGGCCCGGAGGCGAAAGAGCATCTCGGGATCCTCGGGCATCAGCGGGCTGACGAAGATCAGCTGCGAACGGGCCGGGAGAACCCGCGTGGAGAGGTAACGCAGGCTATCGAAAAAAGCGCTCTCCGCCACCTCTGCCGCCGCCAAAGATTGCAGGATTCGGAGTTGCTGCACCCTCCCATAGCCCGGCTGAACCCATTGATTGCCCTTGCCGTAGAGCAAGAGCCCCACCCGGTGCCCGGCACGCAACAGCGTCGCAGCCAGGGTCGCCGTGGCCCGTGCAGTGTGATCCAACAGGGACTCCCCCTCAGATTCCAGCCCGTTAGGCCGGCGCAGATCCAGGATCAGGCCCACATCGATGATGCGCTCCTGCTCGAATTCGGTGGTGAAGGCCCGGTCTTGATAACGCGCCATCGCCCGCCAGTTGATGTGTCGCAGGGGATCACCGGGTTGATATTCCCGGACGCCGTAGACATCCGTGCCCACTCCGCCCTGGCGCGCAGGGATGGGGCCGGTGAAGCCCAGGGTGCGGGCCGGTCGCAGGGTGATGGGGCGCCACTTCTTCACACGAGGTAACACCGGAAGCCGGGAAGGGAGCGGCAGTGTGCGCTCCTCGTGCAGCAGATCGAGGGGCTCGCTTGTCGTGACCGAGACCCCTTCGAAGATGAAGTCGCCCCGCCGGGTGGCGAGAGAGTACGTCAGCGTGAAGGTTTCGGCGGGCGCCAGCCACGCCCGCCCCGACGGATCGCCCCCGAGCAGGGAGAGCGCAGGTGGAATCAGATCGGCGACAGAGAGAGACACGTCGCGCTGGCCCTCGTTGCGGATGCGCAGCGTCACCGTGACCGGCTCCCCTTCGGTGACGGCGGGCGGATCGAGGGTGCGGGTCACTGTAAGGGGAGGCGACTCGGGATAAGCGAGCAGCGCCGCGCCGAGATAGATCCAGAGCGGCAGCGCCAGCACGAGAAAGCGCCCGTTCACCGCCAGCAGCCCGGTCAAGAGTAGACCATATGCCGCCAATCCGACCAGTAAACTGCGCCGCATGGGCCTACCTTTCCGTGTGTACCGGCACAGACACCATTCCCAATACCTCGTTGAGGACATCATCGTGGGCGCCGCGTCGCAGCCACAGCTCCGGGTCCAGAAGGAGACGATGGCCCAGCGCCGGGCGCACAAAGCGCTTGACGTCGTCGGGCAGCACGTAATCCCGGCCCTGCATGGCGGCCCAAGCGCGGGCGAGCTTGAGCAGCGCCAGCGAGCCCCGGGGACTGGCGCCCACAGCCACCTGCCGCATCTTGCGCGTCACCGCCGCCAGCTCTACCATGTAGCGCTCGATGTCGTCGTCCACGTGAACCTGCTCCACCTGCCGGCGCATTTGCAAGAGCTCTGCGGGGCTCGTCACCGCCTGCAGGGGTACCACATCGGCACCGCGCACCCGCCGGCGGCGCAGAATCTCCTGCTCCTCCGCCATCGAAGGATAGCCCACGGAGAGCTTCATGATGAAGCGGTCGAGCTGTGCCTCCGGCAACGGGAAGGTGCCCTCGTACTCGATGGGATTCTGGGTAGCGATGACCAGAAAGGGCTGGGGCAGGGGCAGAGTCTCCCCCTCCAGCGTGACCTGGTACTCCTGCATCGCCTCCAGAAGCGCCGACTGCGTCTTGGGCGAGGCGCGGTTGATCTCGTCGGCGAGGATGATGTTGGCGAAGATGGGGCCTTCTCGCAGACTGAAGCAGTTGGCGTTGCGGTCGTAGACATAACCGCCGGTGATGTCGCCGGGCAGCAGGTCGGGCGTGAACTGGATGCGCTTGAAGTCCAGTCCCAGGGCGGCGGCGAAACTGGAAGCAATCAACGTCTTCGCCAAACCGGGATAGTCCTCCAAAAGCACGTGCCCCCCGGGCGCGAGGATCGCCGCGAGCAGGTACTCCAGTAACTCCCGCTTGCCGACGATGGCTCGCTCCACCTCCCCCAATACTCGCAGCTGCCACTCGGCAACGGTGCGCGCTTCAACGGTCATCTTCCACCTCCAGCAGAGATTCGAGATACTGCACGATAACGTCCAGCTTCCAGGCCTCGGGACCGACGGCAAAGGAAGGAGGGCGCCGCTGCCGCAGCAGATCCTCCACCGCCGGGGGCAGCGACGACACGCCGAGCGCCGTGCGTTCGTCCGTCCCTCCCGAAGAGAATGGATCTGCCCACAACACACGCTCGGTCAGACGCACTACCTTCCGGTAGAGATGGCGGTTGAAGTAGGGGTTGACGCTCGCGAGGATCACCCACTCGGCCCAATCCTCCAGATTCCCCACCGTCTCCGATGGCAGCTTGGGCGCGCGGCGGATGTCGAGCCGGCGCACCAAAATGACCACGATCATCACCAGACCCACCCCGATGGGCAAGGCCCAGTAGAGCCCCTGAGGGCGCTCCCGCAGGTAGAGCCCTACCTGCCAGAGATAGTAAGAGAGGCGGACGAGCAGCACGTCCGCGATCCACGCACGGAAAAGCAGGACCCCCACCGCCAAGCCGAGCAGCAGCAACGCCAGCGGGAGCATCCACCCGGGCCCGCGCTCTCTCATTCCAACACCTCACAGGCGGCAACAATGGCTTCGAGGCTCCCGACGGCCCGCTCCGCCACGGCGTCATCCGCCTCGTGGCTGCCATAGCGGACCTCTTCAAAGAGGCGGGTCAGCGCCTGGACGGGTTCTGCCGGCAGGCCCAGGGCGAGAAGCTGAACCGCGAATTCCCGGGGCGTGACCGCCTCCACCCGCCGGATCCCCTGCGTCTGATCGAGCACCCGCAGCATCTCGAAGTAGCAGCGGAGCACGACGTCGCCAGTATCCGCGCCGTCGCGGAGGGCGTTGAGAGCCGTTTGCGCCTGGGCGGCCAGCTGGGCCAGGGGGTTCGGAGCGGATGGCGGCTCCCGGCGCAGGTAAAGAAACCAGATAGCGCCCACCAGCACCACCGCCAGGAAGACGCCGAGACTGACGGTGACAACCATCCGCACCCACCGGGCCGGCGGCATGAAGGCGGGAGACTCTTCCCGGAGCTCCATTTCCAATGGATCCTCCACCCACTCCGGGGTTGGTTCTTCGACCACGGGAGTTCCAATAGGGGCCGGTTCGGGAGGACCGATTTCCTCATCCCCGAGCAGCCAGGTTAGGCCCGCGATGGATCCGATAAGCAATAGCAGCACCAGCACCGCGTAAAGAACGCGCCAGCGCAGGGTGGTACGCACAACCCAGATGAAAACGAGGGCGTACAAGCCGAGGATGATGACGAAGAGCCATCCTATCTCCAATTCCGGATCGGCGTGTTCGGCTGCCGCCCCAGGAATGCCAAAGCTGCGTGCCGGCAGCAGCGCGAGATCCGATAGAGCGCCCGCCAGCAGCACCAGCAGCACGAGAGTCGTCAGCCAGATACCAAGCAGGCGGTTACGGCGCTGGGCTGACATGGTCCGCTCCGTGTTCCGAGGGGTGATCGAGGTGATGCAAGACGTAGCCGGACCCCAGCACCAGCAACAGCGCCAAGATCAGGGCCGGGACGAAGCCGATCTGCACGCGAAGCAACCGTCCCAGGCCACCGACGAGCAGGCTGCCGCCTCCGGTGAGCGCAAGCCGACGCAGGTGGGCGTCGATCAGGCGGGACGAATTCTCGATGCGTGAAATCCGGGCCAGGTGCGCGTTGAAAGCCTCCAGATCGTAAGCCATCAGGACGGCTGCCCCACCTACCAGCAGCCATCCCATCCTCACGTTCACCCAGACCGCCACGCCCAATCCCGCGAGGGAGAACAGAAAAACAGGGGGGGTAGGCCAACGCCGCTGATGCGTCAGGAACCACAGCCCCGCCTGAGCAAGAAAGAGCAGCGCCAGCAGCCACAGGCCACGCAGAGCTGCGCCCAACGCTGGCGCGCCGGCGGCAACGGCCACAGCTGCGAAGAACAGGGAGGACATCTTCCTTGAAATCATAGCCTGCTTCCCATGCGGAATCTACCACCGTTCGCAGACTTTGCCAAGCCGCGTCGTCCTCTTCCGGCCCTAGCCCCAGTCCGCCCACATAGAATTTGACAGTTTTTGCTTTCTAGCATACATTTTTATTAGTTGAGCCTCGCCCTCGTCCGGCTCAGGAGCCGTCCCACTCCCAAGCCCTCCCCCGCCACAGCTCAGAAACCATTATTCAACAGAAGGAGGAGAGAGATGAAACGCTATTGGCTGAGTGGTAGTCTGCTGTTCCTGGTGCTGATCCTGCTTGTATCCTGCGGAGCCCCCGAGAGCAGCTTCGTAACAGAAGTGATCGAAGTCCCCGTAGAAGTACCGATGGAAGTACCCGTGGAAGCCGTACCAGAGCACGAAGGCTTGGCAGAGCCGGGCGCGGTCGCTCTTAGTGGCGAAAACACCCTGCCCTACGTCACCCAACGCTCCGACCGTCTCATCATCAAAAACGCGGAGATGGAGCTGCTGGTGGAGGAGACGGACGTCGCCATCGACCGCCTGACCCAGATCGTGGCGGATACGGGCGGTTACATCCTCAGCTCCCGCATCTGGTACGGAGAGTGGCTGGGGGAAAACTACAAATACGCCACCATCACCCTCAACGTCCCGGCGCGCCAGTTCGAGACGACCTTGCGTCGCCTGCGCGGGCTGGCCCTGCGGGTCGAGAATGAAAATGCTTCCGGTCAGGACGTTACCGACGAGTACGTGGATCTCCAATCCCGGCTGCGCAACCTGGAGGCAACCCGCGACCGAATTCGCGGCTTTCTGGATCAGGCCGATACCGTCGAGGAGGCCCTGCGGGTCAACGCGGAGCTGTCCGACATCGAAGCCGAGATCGAGCAGGTGCAGGGTCGCATGAACTACCTCTCTGAGCGCGCGGCTTACTCTACCATCACCGTCTCTCTGGAACCCGAGCTACCCGAGGCGCCGACGCCCACGCCCACGCCCACGCCCACGCCGACCCCCACCCCCACCCCATGGAGCCCCGCGCCCGTCGTCGATTCGGCGACCAGCACCCTCGGGACCATCACGCGCGCTCTCACCGAAATGGCGATCTGGACCGGGATCGTCTTCGTGCCCCTCTTCGGGCCGCCGCTCCTCCTCGCCTGGGGCGGTTGGCGCCTCTTGCGGAAACGGCGGGATTCGGATTCGCCGCCCACGACCTAGCCGCCACAATCAAGCCGCCGGCAAGAGCTTCTCCTGCCGGCGGCTTATCGTTCGGATAAGATCGCCTACGAAATCACCTCAACGCCCATGTAGGGCCGCAGGACCTCCGGCACGACGAGGGAGCCGTCGGGCTGCTGGTAGCTCTCCATAATGGCGATCATCAGCCGGGGCAGCGCCAGCCCCGACCCGTTAAGGGTGTGGACGAACTGCGTCCGGGCGCCCACCTCGGGACGGTAGCGGATGTTGGCCCGCCGCGCCTGAAAGTCGGTGACGTTGCTGATGGAACTCACCTCCAACCACTCGTCCTGGGCGGGCGCCCAAACCTCCAGATCGTAGGCCTTCGCCGCGCCGAAGCTCAGATCGCCCGTGCAGAGCTCCAGCACGCGGTAGGGGAGCTCCAGCCGGCGCAGAATGCTCTCGGCGTGAGCGACAATCTCGTCGAGGGCCTCGTAGCTTCGCTCCGGCTCGACGAACTGGTAGAGTTCCACCTTGTCGAACTGGTGACCCCGCTTGATGCCTCGCACGTCTCGCCCGGCGCTCATCTTTTCGCGGCGGAAGCAGGGGGTATAGGCGACGTAACGCAGGGGCAGCTGGCCCGGCTCCAGAATCTCGTCGCGATGGAGATTGGTCAGGGCGACCTCGGCGGTAGGGAGCAGCCAGAGGTCGTCCTCCACATCGCGGTAGAGGTTGTCCTCGAACTTGGGCAGCTGGCCCGCGCCCAGCAGAATCTCCCGCCGGCAGACGAAGGGCAGGTAGAACTCCGTGTAGCCATGCTCCCGCGTCTGCACATCGAGCATCCAGAAGATGAGCGCGCGCTGCAACCGCGCCCCCCACCCCTTGAGCACGTAGAAGCGGCTGCCCGCCAGCTTCACCCCGCGCTCAAAGTCGATCAGATCCAGCTCCGGCCCCAGGTCCCAGTGGGGAACCGGCTCGAAACCGAACTCGGGCCGCTCACCCCAGTGGCGCACCACTTCATTGGCGCTCTCGTCGGGGCCGACGGGCGCGCTCTCGTGGGGCACGTTGGGCAGGTGCAGCAGCGTCTCGGAGAAATCCGCCTCCACCTGACGGAGCTCATCCTCCAGCGTGGAGAGCCGCTCGCCCAGACTGCGCATCTCTGTGATCCGAGCCTGGCGCTCGCCAGCGTCCCTCATTCGCCCGATCTCCTTGGAGACCCGGTTGCGTTCGGCCCGCAGGGATTCGACCTCTTGAAGGAGCGTCCGGCGCCGTTCGTCCAGTTCCAGTACCTCGTCGACAATGGCTGTGACGTCGTTACGGTCGCGCAGGGCCTGTTTGACTTTCTCGGGCTCGTCGCGGATCAGATCGATATCGAGCATCTTGTCGCCTCCTGTGGGCATGGGTAGGTGTGATGGGCAAATTATCCCATCAAAACCGAAGTTGTCCAACTATCAAGCAGCGCTCAGCCTTCACAATCGGCCTTCCCTCCTCAGCAAGGTGATTTTCCTCACCCTATCGGCGCACAGGCGACAGGTTGACAGTGCGCAATCCGGTGTTACAATACGTTTGTAAGGTAGACCTTACAACTAATAGGATTTATAGAGGAGAGCGGGCATGATCAAAGAGAGCGCCGAGGATTACCTGGGCGGCATCTACCGGCTGCGAGAAGCAGCCGAGCTCCCCCTGCCCCTCTCGCGGCTTCAAGAGTATTTCGGCTTCTCCCGGGTCTCCATCCACGAGATGGTTCAGAAGCTGGAGGAACGGGGATTTCTCGTCTACCATCCCTATCGCGGCGTCACCCTCACCCCCGCAGGCGAAGAGGTTGCCACGGCCCTGCTGCGCCGCCATCGCCTCTGGGAGCGCTTCCTCACGGACAAACTTGAGGTTCCCTGGGACGAAGCCCACGAGATCGCCGGACGGCTGGAGCACGTCGCACCGGAGCAGGTCACCGAGCGGCTGGCGGAATTCTTGGGCCAGCCCGAACGCTGCCCTCACGGCGGCCCCACGCATCCCGGGGCCACCCCCCACCCCGAGACCCCCCTGGCAACCATGGAAGCCGGCATCGACTATCGCATCGCACGTATCGCGCCCGAGAGCCCGGAGGTTCTCACCGGGCTTCACACGCGCGGGCTCAGGCCCGATTGCTGCTTCCGGCTGGAACAACTGACGGCGGAGGGAGCCCTTATCGCGCTGGGCACGGAGACCATCACCCTCCCCCCGACCCTCGTCAACGTCATGTGGGTAACGCCCGTGGAAAACGCACCAACGTGAGCACTTACCGATGCACATACAGATGTAAGGTGAGTAATGAGCGGAAAGCATCGGGCAGGACAAACCACCTGCTTGCCAGTCACCACTCACCCTTCACCCCTCACTATTCTGAAGGAGATAACGCATTCATGATTCCCTTGCTCGAACTGCAAAGCGGACAACAAGGAACGATCCGGGCCCTGCGAGGTGGACACTGTCTCAAGGCGCGTCTGGCGACGCTGGGCTTTACGCCTGGCGCTCCCGTCAAAATGGTGCGACGCGGACGGCACGGTCCGGTGATCGTTTCGGTGCGCGGCACCCAGATTGCGCTGGGACGAGGCGAGGCACAGCGCATCCTGATTCTAATGGAGGAACACAATGACGCACTGTTCACCAACAACTGATACCACATCCGCCAGCATCCACTCGACGGCGCAGCGCGAGCCCATCATCGCCCTGGCGGGTCAGCCCAACGTGGGCAAGTCCACCATCTTCAATGCGCTGACGGGTTTGAGCCAACATGTGGGAAACTGGCCCGGCAAGACCGTCGCTCAGAAGACGGGCACCTTCACCTACGAGGATCTGGCCTACACCGTAGTCGATCTGCCCGGCACCTACAGCCTCACGGCGAACTCCGAGGAGGAGCGCATCGCTCGCGACTATATCATCCACGAGCGGCCCGATGTGGTCGTGGCCGTGGTCGATGCCGCCATTCTGGAGCGCAGCCTCTATCTCCTGGCAGAGCTGCTTCTCCTACCCGCTCCCGTCATTCTCGTCCTCAACATGATGGACGTCGCCGAACAGCAGGGACTCACCATCGAACCGAAGGTGCTGGAGGCCGCCCTGGGAATTCCTGTCGTGCCCATGGTTGCCGCCCGCAGCGAGGGGCTGGTGACGCTGGCGAAGAACATCCAGGCCCTGCTCCACGACGAGCTGGCCTACGAACCGCGGCGCCCCACCATCCTCCCCGGGCACGAGGGCGTGCTGGCGGAGATCATCGCGCGCATCGCCACTTACGTGCCCCCGTACTACCCCGTCGACTGGATTGCGCTGAAACTGTTGGAAGGCGACGAAGAAGTCCAGAAGATGATGGTAAAGGCCCTACCTGCCCATCTCTGGCAGGAGATCCATGCCCTGCTGCGGGAGCACGAGGATGCCATCCTCGACATCGCCGGGGCGCGCTACGCCTGGGTCGGCCGCATGATCCGCGCAGCCGTCACCCGGCCTCGCGTAGGCCAGGTGGGACTGACGGCCCGACTCGACGCCTTCCTCACCCATCCCATCTGGGGGATGGGCATCCTGCTGATCGTACTGGGCTTCGTCTTCTGGCTCACCTACGCTATCGGGACCCCCCTGATGGATGGGATCGCCGATCTGCTGGAGGAGAGCGCGCTCCTGCTGCACGGGGCCCTGGGCGGGCTACCGGCCTGGACGGCAGCTCTGATCGCCGACGGTATTGTGGGCGGGGCGGGCATGGTCCTCACCTTCCTGCCCATCCTCATCATCTTCTTCGTGATCCTCGCGCTACTAGAGGATACGGGGTACATGGCCCGCGTGGCCTACCTGACCGACCGCTTCATGCACATGATGGGGCTGCATGGCAAGAGCTTCATCCCCCTGCTGCTGGGCTTCGGCTGCAACGTCCCCTCCATCCTCGGCACGCGCATCATCGAAACCAAGCGCGCCCGAGTGCTCACCGTCCTCCTCGCGCCCCTGGTGCCCTGCGCGGCCCGGCTTACCGTCGTCGCCGTGCTCACCCCCCTCTTCTTCCCCCGCTACGCCGGCCTGGTAACCTGGGGGTTGGTAGTAGGAAACATCCTACTGCTGGCAGCGGTGGGGATTCTGATGCACCGCTTCATTCTCAAGGGCGAGCAGGTGGCCTTCATCATGGAGCTGCCCCTTTATCACGTCCCCAACCTCCGCACCATCAGCCTCTACGTCTGGCAGAACACCCTGGCCTTCGTCAAGAAGGCGGGGACCATCATCCTGGGCGTCTCCATCGTCATCTGGGCCCTCTCCTACTTTCCGGCGGGGGAGGTGGAGCTGAGCTATCTGGCCCGCCTGGGTCAGGCCCTGGAGCCGGTGGGGGCGTGGATGGGGCTGAGCTGGCAGATGATGCTGGCGCTCTTCACCAGCTTCATCGCCAAGGAGAACACCATCGCCACGTTGAGCATCCTCTACGGCAACCTCGAAACCACGCTGCCCTCGCTGCTCTCGGTGCCGGCGGCGCTGGCATTGCTGGTGACGCAGATGCTCTTTATCCCCTGCGTGGCGACGGTGGCCACTATCAAGCAGGAGGTGGGTTGGAAATGGATGTTGATCAGCCTGTTCATCCTGCTGGGGCTCTCGCTGGGGGGTGGCGTGCTCGTCTACCAGCTGGGCAGCCTGCTGTTAGGATGACCCCATGTTGATGGAATTGCTGAAGGAGCTCTCCCGCTCAAGCCATCTCCAGAGCGTAGAGGAGTTGGCCCGGGCACTGGGCACCACGCCGGAGCTGGTCCGGGCCATGAGGGATCAACTGGTGCACCAGGGTTACCTGCAGGAGGACGCGCAATGCCTCACCGGCTGCGCCGAGTGCCCGTTGAGCGTTACCTGCCCGGCGGAGGGGGGCGGGACGCGGCTCTGGTCCCTCACCGAGAAGGGGCGGCGCGCCCTCCACTAGATGCACACCACAGAGAGAGGTGAGAGGTTACTGCGTCTCAACCTCTCACCTCTCTCTTCTCACGCCCCTTTGGGTATCGAGCTAAAGCTTATCCTGGCGCCCCTCGTCCTTCAGACGCCGTACCACCTCACGCACGCGTTCCGCATGCTCCGGCGTGGTCACCAACAGGGCGTCCGGCGTATCGACGATGATCACGCCCTCCAGCCCCACGGTAGCGATCAGCCGTTCGGTTTCGCGGGCGAAGACCAGCGTATCCCGTGTCTCGACGGCGAGATGATCCCCCACGCTGACGTTACCCGCGTCGTCGGCCTCGCGCAGTTCCCAGACCGCGTCCCAGCTGCCCACATCGGACCAGCCCAGCTCCACGGGGATGACGGCGACGCGCTCCGCTCGCTCCATCACGCCGTAGTCGATGGTCTCCTTCTCCAATTGGGGCCAGAGGCGGTCGATGGCGGCCGCGTAAGCATCACCCACCAACGCCTCCTGCAAGCGAGCCAGCGTATCGCCCAGGGCGGGCATCAACGCTTGGATCTCTCTGAGGATGCGGGCCGTCTGCCAGATGAACATGCCGCTGTTCCAGGCATAAGCGCCGGCGTCGATAAAGGTCCGGGCCGTCTCAGCGTCGGGCTTCTCCGTGAAGCGCTCGACCGCATAATAGGCGAACGGCCCCTCCTCCCCCAGCGACTCACCCCGCTTGATGTAACCGTAACCGGTGGCCGGATAGGAAGGTTCCAGGCCGAGCGTGACCAGGTACCCCTCCTCCGCCACGGCGGCTGCCGCGGAGAGCACATCGCGGAAGGTCTGGGTATCGCGGATGTAGTGATCGGCAGTCAGGACCGCCATCACCGCTTCGGGATCGTGCTCCTGAAGATGGAGGGCGGAAAGGCCGATGCAGGGCGCCGTCCCCCGGCCCAGAGGCTCGACGATGAAATTCTCCCGTGGCAGGGTCGGCACCTGAGAAGCCAGGGGCTCCACCTGATCCTCCGCCGTCACGACGAAGATGCGCTCCGGAGGAAGCAGCGGCAGCAATCGGTCCACGGCCAGCTGAAACATAGTGCGCTCGCCGAAGAGGTTCAACATCTGCTTGGGATGTGCCCCTCGGCTGAGGGGCCAGAGGCGCGTCCCCCCACCCCCGGCCATGATCAACGCGTACAGATGCTCGTTCATAGAATCCCCCTTTCCTGTGGATGACTCCAGAGAGCCATCTCCTCGTTAGACCTCGTACTCCTCCCGCGCCTCCCGGGCCCGGACGTACTCCATCCGCCCCACCTGACGCACCATCCCCTTGAGCTCCATCATGACGAGGGTGCTGCTGACCGTCTCGATGGGGAGCGCCGTCTCGCGGGCGAGATCGTCAACGTGCACCGGCTCGAAGGAGAGCTGCTCAATGAGGGTGGCCTCCGTCGCGTTCTCGGGGAGGATAATGCGCGCCTCCTGCTGTTCCACGGCGTGGTTGAGGCGCAGAACTTCCAGAATATCGCGAGGCTCGGTGACGATGTTACAACCATCGCGCAGCAAGCGGTTGCAGCCCTGCGCCCCGTGGTTGAGGATGTTGCCGGGCACGGCAAAGACCTCCCGCCCCTGATCGGCGGCGAAGTCCGCCGTGATGAGGGCCCCGCTCTGTAGGCCGGCTTCCACGACGACGACCCCCAGACTCAGCCCGCTGATGATGCGGTTGCGCGGTGGAAAATTCTTGGCCTCAGGCGGCTCGCCGATGGGATAGTCGCTGATGAGAGCGCCGTTCGCCGCGATCTCTGCGGCCAACGCCCGATGTTCTGGAGGATAGATTCGGTCGACGCCACAGCCTAGAACGGCCAGGGTCCGTCCCCCCGCCTCCAGCGCCGCGCGATGAGCCATCGCGTCAACCCCTCGGGCCATCCCACTCACCACAGTGACGCCACTGCGCGCCAGCTCCTCAGCGAGATGACGGGCCACCTGTTTGCCATAGGCCGTTGCCCGGCGCGTGCCCACCAGCCCGACGGCCCATTCATCGGAGGGCAGAATCTCACCCTTGACGAAGAGAACGGGCGGGGCGTCGGGTACCTGGCGGAGGAGGGCCGGGTAACCCGGGCTCTCCCACGTCAGCGCGTGGGCGCCCGCAGCTTCCATCTTCTCCACCACCTGCTGGAGATCCACCTGCTCCCGTGCGCGCAGCAGATTGCGCAGGGAACGCCGATCCAACCCCACCGCTTCCAGCTCCGGGCGGGGCGCCTCCCACGCCGAGCGCACATCACCAAAGACCTCCAGCAACACGCGGAGGCGCACAGGACCAATGCCCCGAACAAGGTTAAAGCCCAACCAGTAGCGGAGATGCTCCTCGGTCATGTCTCCCCCGGCAGTGTCAGAGAGCCTCCTCCTCGAACAGACCGGGAAGAGGGCGGATGATCATACGTTCCGCTTCCAGATCAAGGTCCACCACCACTTCGCGGATGGCGGGGATGAGAATCTCCCCGCGCGGCCCTTGAACAACAAAGACGTCGTTCGCCTGAGGTAGCGAGAGCACCTCAACAATCCCCCCCAGAGATTCGCCCGCCTCGGTCTCCACCCGGACGCCGACAAGCTGGTAGTGGTAGTACTCGTCTTCCTTGACGGGCGCTGCGTCGGTCACGGGGATTTCGATCAGGGCGCCCCGCAAGGCCTCCGCGGCGTTGCGGTCGGTGATGCCCTCGAGGGTCAAGAGCATCACGTCGCCGTGCAGCCGCACCTGACGGACCTTGTGAGGTTTCCGGCGCGGTCCCACGTAGACGTGCTCCAGCTCCGGCAATCGCTCCGGGTAGTCGGTGAGGATCTCCACACGCAGCTCGCCACGCACACCGTGGGGGCGCACCACCCGACCGACGGCTAAATAAGAAGGCTCAGGACGTTGAGACATGCCTGAGCCTTGTCTGTGAAATGCATGGGCCAGCCACTAAGGCTGTTCTCATACGATCTCCAGCGTGACCTTCTTCCCCATTTTGGCTCCGAGCACGCGGGCCAGAGAGCGCATCGCGTTGATCGTGCGCCCCTCACGGCCAATCATGCGCCCCATGTCCTCTGGGGCTACCCGCAGCTCGAGCATGATGGACGTCTCCCCCTCAATTTCCGACAGATGGACCGCATCGGGTTCGTCTGCCAGGGCCTTGACGATGTACTCTACCAGATCATGGACTTTAGTCATCGCAGCTCCTCCTTAAAAGTTGGTGAACAGGAATGGACAATGTGAATAGATGATCAGAGCAAATCCCCTCGATCTACTCCGCTTCCGATGCAGGCTCCTCGACTTCAGGAGCCTCTGCAGCCTCAGTCTCTTCGGCTTCCGGCGTCTCCTCGATCTCTGGCTCGTCCTCAACCTCTGGCTCTAGCTCTGGCGCTGATTCCGCCTCAACCTTAACCGGGGCCGCCGGCTTCGCGGTCTCTTCTTCGACAGCCGCTTCGGCGACCAGTGTCTCCAACGCTTCCCCTGCCTTGAGCCGCTCAAAGCGGTCCGCGGTTCCGTGCGTGTTGAAAAGGCGCGCTACGGCGTCTGTCGGCTGGGCCCCCACGCTCAGCCAGTGGAGGGCACGCTCTTCTTTCAGCGTGAAGGTCTCCGGTTCGGTGCGCGGATTATAGAATCCGATTACTTCGACAAATTTTCCGTCCCGAGGCGCTGTCGATTCCGCAATCACCACGCGATAGCTGGGTTGCTTCTTCCGACCGACTCGACGTAACCTAATTTTCAGCATAGTTCTCCTATTTCCTTACTTGAGATGTAGTATATATAGATGTAGTGTTGTGTTGGTTAAAACAAGCGGGGGAAAGGTAATCCCCTCATCTTTCCAGAATTGAGTTGTTTGAGCATCTTCTGCATCTGACGATGTTGCGAGAGCAGTTGGTTGATCTCCTGGACCTCCGTCCCACTCCCCCGGGCGATGCGGCGCTTTCGGCTGGCGTTCAGCACGCGCGGATTGCGGCGTTCCTCAGGTGTCATCGAAAGGATGATGGCCTCCGTGCGCTTCAGCTGCTTCTCCATCGCGGCCTCGTCCAGCTCCACGTTACGCAGCGCTTTGCCCATGCCCGGCATCATGCCTAACAGCTCGCCGATCGGCCCCATGGAGCGCACCTTGCGGAGCTGCTCGACGAAGTCATCCAGCGTCAGCTCGCCCCGCCGCAGCCGGGCCTCCAACTGCTCGGCCTGCTCGGCATCGAAGGCCTCTTCTGCCTTCTCGATCAGCGTGAGCACGTCCCCCATCCCCAGAATGCGCGAAGCCAGCCGCTCAGGATGGAAGAGTTCCAGGGCCCCCAACTTCTCACCTGTCGCCAGGAACTTGATGGGCACGCCGGTCACGGCTCGCATACTGATGGCAGCGCCACCCCGCGCGTCACCATCCACCTTGGTCAGGATCAGGCCCGTCAGCCCCACCCGCTCGTGGAAGCCCTGAGCGATGTTGACCGCCTCCTGGCCCGTCATGGCATCGGCCACGAGCAGGATCTCGACCGGATGCACCCGGTCGCGGATGGCCTCCAGCTCGGACATCATCTCGTCGTCGATCTGCAAGCGTCCGGCGGTGTCAACGAGCACGAGATCCGATCCCCGCTGCTGTGCGGCTCGCAGGCCGTTGACAACGATATCGGGCGGGTTGGCCTTGACCGTTTCACTGTAGACGGGCAGGTCCAGCTGCCGCCCCAACACTTCCAACTGCGTGATCGCCGCCGGACGGTAGGTATCGGCGGCCACCATCATGGGGAAGCGACCTTTCTCGCGGAAATAACGGGCCAACTTAGCGATAGTCGTCGTCTTGCCGGAGCCCTGCAAGCCGACCAGCATGATCACGTAGGGAGCCGAGCCCTTCAGCTCGATTCGCCCCGGGGCTCCCAGAGTATCCACCAATGCTTGATGGACGATCTTGACCACCTGCTGAGCGGGATTGAGCGCCTTGGAGACGGCCTCACCGACCGCCTGTTCCCGAACCTGCGCCGTGAAATCCTTGACCACCTTGTAGTTGACGTCGGCCTCCAGGAGCGCCATACGTATCTCTCGCAGGACAGCCTTGACGTCCTCCTCACGAAGGACGCCTCGCTTGCCCAGGCGGTCAAAAACACCCTGTAATTTTTCGCTTAATGATTCAAACATATTGCTCCGGTCCTATCCGGATGTTTACATTCTAAAGTATATTGGGAATTCGTCAAGCAATCAAGGGACCACTTCTTGTCAAAATGGACTAGTTCGGGCATAATACCCCTGTGAGGATATGCTTTGAACGATTATAGTAGGAACATCCTATCCCTGCGCGAGACGCGCCAAGCGATATTGGAGTGAAACGGATGAATAAGAGACGGACACCGGTACACACGCTCCGTTCGATTGTGATTCTCGAACGAGAGCGTCGACGCCAAAAGAGCCGCACCGGATTCAACCTGGTGCTGCGAGTGGTGGGCTTGGTCACCCTGATAACGATATTGAGCTCCGGGATTCTCCTGGGATTGGGCGCGGGTTCCGCGTTCGCCGGCTATTCCCTGATCACCGAAGAGTTACCCACCCCCGAGGAGGTGGAGGCGCTCAGCGTGCAGACCTTCGAGACGACAAAGATCTACGATCGGACGGGCCAACACCTGCTCTACGAGGTCATCGATCCCAACGCCGGGGATCGCAACTGGGTCTCCATCAGCGACCTGCCCGACCACCTCGTCTGTGGCACCATTGCCATGGAGGACCACGACTTCTGGACCAACCCCGGTTTCAACTTCCGTGGTCTGGCCCGGGCTTTCGTCAACAACCTCCAGGGGCGTCCGGTACAGGGCGCCTCCTCTATCACCCAACAGGTGGTGAAGAACACCGTCATCCCCATGGAGGAGCGCTACGAGCAGAACTACAGCCGCAAGATCCAGGAGGTACTCATCTCTCTTGAGCTGAGCCGGCTCTATGAGAAAGAGACCATCATGGAATGGTATCTCAACACGAACTTCTACGGCAACCTGGCCTACGGCATCGACGCGGGCGCGCGCGTCTATTTCGGGAAGCCGGCGAGTGAGCTGACCGTCTCCGAAGCAGCAACGCTGATCGCCATCCCCCAATCGCCGGGGGTGACGCCCTTCAACGATCCCGAGTACGCCTTGCGCCGTCGCGATATCGTCCTCGAAAGGATGACGTTTCGGGGCTGCCTGACCCCTTCGGAGGCGGCCCAGGCCGAGGCTGAAAGCTGGAATCTGGTAGACTCGAATCAACGCTTCGATATTCAGGCCCCCCACTTCTCAATGTACGTTCGCAACCAGCTGGAGCAGATGTTCGGGCCGCAAGTGGTCGCCGGGGGCGGCTTGCGCGTCTATACCACCCTCGATCTCGATCTCAACCAACAGGCCCAGTGCGTGACCCAGGCTTACATCCGCATCTTGAGCGGCGAGGATCCCGCGGTGGTCATCCCCGAGACGGCAGGTCGGGGTTGTGAGGCAGCTCACTATCTGCCCGATGTCCCCGCCAATCGCATCGGCAGGGATCACAACGTCAACAACTCTGCGGTGATGGTGATCCGGCCCACAACGGGCGAGATCATGGCGATGGTGGGCAGCGCCGATTACTGGGACTCGCAGATCGACGGGAAGTTCAACGTCGCCGTGGATGGCTACCGGCAGCCCGGCTCCTCCTTCAAGCCCTTCACCTACGTGACGCTGCTCTCTCAGGGCTACAATCCCGCCCACATGTTCCTCGATGTCCGCAAGGCCTTCGATCAGGGGGACGGGATGCCGCCCTACGTCCCCGAAAACTACACTCGCGATTACAGCGGCGCGGTGAGCATGCGCGCAGCGCTGGCCCGCTCCCTCAACATCCCCGCCGTCGAGGCCATGTCCCTCGCCGGCATCGACAAGGTCATCCACACCGCCCACCGCATGGGCATCAACACCCTCGACCGGGGGCTGAACTTCTACGGGCTGAGCCTGACGTTGGGCGGGGGTGAGGTCCACCTCATCGACATGACTTACGCCTTCAGTGTCTTCGCCAACAACGGGGCCATGTTCGGCTCACCGGTGCCCCAGACCGACCAGCGTCCCGGCTTCCGCGAGCTCAACCCCGTCGCCATCCTGCGGGTCGAGGACCGCCGGGGAAACGTGCTCTATCAATACGACCAGCCGGAGGGCCAGCAGATCCTCGAACCCCGCCTGGCCTACCTCATCACCCACATCCTCTCCGACCGCCGGGCACGCATCCCGGCCTTCGGCTCCCCCAACGCCCTGGAGCTCTCCGGTGAGCGGCCGGCTGCTGCCAAGACGGGGACCACCAACGACTTCACCGATAACTGGACCGTGGGCTACACTCCCCAGTACGTGACGGGCGTCTGGATGGGCAACACCGACAGCCAACAGAAGATGGTCAACACCCCCGGCTCCCGAGGCGCATCCTACATCTGGCACGCAGTGATGGAGTACGCGCACCGCGAGGAGCCCGTCATCACCTTCACCCGCCCGGAGGGACTCGTGAGTGTCTCCGTCTGCGCCAAATCGGGGATGCTTCCCACCGAGCAGTGCCCCGTGACGACGGAACTGATGATACCGGGCACGGAACCGACAGAGCGGGACAACCTCTATCAGGTCTACCTGGTCAACAGAGAGACGGGGAAACTCGCCACCATCTACACCCCCCACGAGCTGGTCGAAGAGCGGGTGTATGAGGTCTATCCCTCGGAGGCGCTGGATTGGCTTGCCAGCCTGCCCGAGGAGCGGCGCCCCCCCATCCCGCCCATGGAATATGATACCATCTACGGCCCCAATCTCACCGACGCCGAGGTGGCGGTTATCAGCCCTACTACCTACTCCTACGTGCGGGGCGCTTTCCCGCTGATCGGCAACGCGCGCGGCGGCGACTTCGCCTTCTATCGCCTCGTCTACGGAAAGGGGATGAACCCGACGGAATGGGCCCAGATCGGACCCGACCACCATGACCAGCGCCATCAGGACGCGCTGGAGTTCTTTGATACGACGGGCCTCGCAGACGGTCTCTACACCCTCCAGCTGCAGGTCGTCGGACACGACCAGCAGGTCCGCCAGGCGACGGTGCAGCTGACTATTGACAACACCCCACCCAAAGCCCATCTCAACTATCCGGTGGATGGCTCCGAGTACAAACTGGGCGTGGATGACTGGATCAATATCAACGCTGAGGTCCAGGACGTCTACGCCATTGATCGCGTGGAGTTCTACCGAGACGAGCAGGAGGAACCCTTCGCCGTACGCAGGGTCGCGCCGTATAACATTAACTGGACCCTGCCGAGCGTGGGCCGGTTCCGCTTCCACATCAAGGTCTACGATGCGGCAGGCAACGTCACGGAGGATGGGCCGGTGGAGATCAACGTCGTCCCCCGCCCCGCCACCAATCCGTAACAACGGATGCCTCTCGGAGAGGCATCCCTACCTACCGGCATTTACGGGGAAGATGACGGAACAGAACGGGGGCGGCCATGGCCGCCCCCGTCGTTATGCAGAGAGAAACTGCTTACGCGCGCTGGGCGCTACGGCGGGAACGCATGACCATCTTCTGAATCTCCGCCACAACGGAGGGGAAGAGCACCAGTGGTAGGATGAATTGCCACTCAGTCCACCCTAACGGGATAGTATCGAAGATCTCCTGCAGGAAGGGCACGTAGACCACCACCAGCAGCATGACCACAGAGAATCCCACCGCGTACTGCATCCACTTGTTGGTGAAGAGGCCCAGTTTCAAAAGCGGGTAGTGCTCGGAGCGGGCAGTGTAAGCCCGGAAGAGCTCGGAAAGGACCAGGGTGACAAAGGCCATGGTCTGGGCCTCGACCTCCCCTTGCACCCCGTTCAGGTCCCCAAAGTAAGCTAGGCCCAGCCAGTAGGCTACGAGTACCGTGGCGGTGATGGCGAAGGTCTGCACCACCACACCCGCGAACATCTCCCGATTGATCACCGGTTCTCTGGGCGGGCGCGGCGGACGCTCCATGATGTCCGGATCGCCCTTCTCCAGGCCCAACGCCAGCGCCGGCGCGCCGTCGCTCAACAGATTCAACCAGAGGAGCTGGATGACCGTCAACGGCTGGGGCCAGCCCAGCAACGTGGCGATGAAGATGATGGCGATCTCTGCCGTGTTGCAGGAGAGCAGGAAATAGACAAACTTGCGGATGTTGGAGTAGATGACGCGCCCCTGCTCGATGGCGCTGACGATGGAGACGTAGTTATCGTCGGTGAGCACCATGTCTGCCGCCTCCTTGGAGACGTCAGTGCCGGTAATCCCCATCGCGATGCCGATATCGGCTCGCTTGAGAGCTGGAGCGTCGTTGACGCCATCCCCGGTCATGGCGGCGACATGGTCGTTGGCCCGCAGCGCCTCGACGATGCGCACCTTGTGGTGAGGCGAGACCCGCGCGAAGACGTCAACCTCGTCGATGAGCCCGCGCAGCTCCTCATCGCTCAGAGCTTCGAGCTCCTGACCGGAAACCACCCGCCCCTGCGGTCGGATGATGCCCAGCTCCTCGGCGATGGCCCGCGCCGTCGCCGGATAGTCGCCGGTCACCATAATGGTGCGCAGCCCGGCGTTACGCGCCTTCTGCACTGCCGGCAGGACCTCGGGGCGGGCGGGATCGATCATGCCCATGAGCCCCACAAAGACCAGCTCCCGCTCCAGCTCGGCGGGGGTGGGTTCCTCGGGCACCTCATCCAGGCGACGATAAGCGAAGCCCAGCACGCGCAGGGCCTTGGAGGCCATGGCGCTGTTCGCCTCCAGCACCTCGGCACGTCGCTCCTCCGTCAAAGGCACGACGCCCTCCGACGTCTCAATCCGTGTACATTGCTCCAGGACGATGTCGGGCGCGCCCTTCACCATGGCGACGTAGGCGCCGCTGCCGTTACCGGAGAAGAGCGGGGCATCGGGTGACACCGGATGCACGGTGCTCATCCGCTTGCGGTCAGCATCGAAGGGGATCTCAGCGACGCGCGGGTAGGATTCGGCAAGCCGGCTCTGCCAGTAGTCGGCTTTGGCGGCAGCGACGACCAGCGCTCCCTCGGTGGGATCCCCCACCATACGATAATCATCCCTCTCGGCTTCGAGGTTGGCATCGTTACACAACACGCCAATCAATAGGGCTTGTTTGAGCACCCGTTGCTCCTCGACCTGGACCTTGTGCCCTTTGGCGGAGAAGGCGCCCTCGGGGGAGTAGCCTCGACCGCTAATCTCGTACTGCTGCCCGCCGGCGACGGCCTGCGTGACCGTCATCTGGTTCTGCGTCAGCGTACCGGTCTTGTCCGAGCAGATTACTGTCGCCGAGCCCAGCGTCTCCACGGCCGGCAGGCGGCGGATGAGGGCATTGCGCTTCACCATCTCCTGCATCCCCAACGCCAGACAGATAGTGACGACGGCGGGCAGTCCCTCGGGCACGGCGGCGATGGCCAGGCTCACCGCGATCATGAAGAAACCAAGAACGCCCTCTGTCGTCAGCGTCTCCCCCATCAGAATAGGACGCAGGATTCCTACCAGGAAGACGAGGCCACAGACGGCCAGGCTACCGATGCCGAGGGTGCGGCCCACCTGGTCCAGCTTCTTCTGCAGGGGGGTCTGCTCTTCCTCGTAGGACTGGAGCATTTCCGCGATGTGCCCGATCTCCGTCTGCATCCCCGTCCCCACGACCACACCCTTCGCCCGACCGTAGGTCACGATGGTAGTCATATAAGCACTGTTCTGGCGATCTCCCAGCGGGGCGCCCGTAGAGAGTTTGGTATCGGCCCGCTTGGTCACCGGCATGGATTCGCCGGTCAAGGAGGCCTCTTCGATCTTGAGATTGGAGCTCTCGATAAGGCGCAGGTCGGCAGGAATGATACTCCCAGCCTCGAGAAGCACCACATCGCCGGGCACCAACTGTCGCGCCGGGACGTTCACCCGCTGCCCATCCCGGAGCACGTGAGCCTCAGGCGCCGCCATCCTCTTGAGGGCCGCGAGCGCCTCCTCGGCCTTACTCTCCTGAACGATCCCGATGGCCGTGTTCAGCACAACGATGGCCAGGATCACGATAGCTTCAATCCAGTCGCCCAAAAGGGCGGAGATGACGGCCGCCACCAACAGGATGATGACGACGAAGTTGGCCAGCTGCTGCATCAGCCGCTCCCAGAAGGTGATGGGCGGCTTCTCCCGCAGCTCGTTGGGGCCGAATTGCTCCAGCCGGCGCTGGGCTTCGGCAGAGGTAAGCCCGCGATCGGGCTGCATCTCCAGCCCGTCCACCACCTCTTCAACACTCAGTGCATACCATTCTTGTTCTTCTGTAATCATGCAACTCCTTCAAGAATTAGTGGGGAGCCCTCGCGACGCGTCCCCAGATCTTCCATAAAAATAAAGGATAGATGCTGCAAACAACCCGAGATTTTAACACAGAGCAGGCAGGAGACAAGAAATCGGCGCGTGTCCCCTCAGGTGATGCGGTTATAGAAGAGCGGCAGGCGATCCACCGGCTCCGAGGAGAAGGAGAGGGCCGCGCGAACACGGGCCACCGCTTCCTCCCGCCGATCAATGTCGTTGGCGTGAACGGTGAAGAGGGGGGTGCCGACCTCCACCTCGTCCCCCACCTCAACGTGCATGACAAGGCCCACAGCGTGATCGATGGGATCGCCCTTCTGCTCCCGTCCACCGCCTAACGCCACGACCGCCATGCCCACGGCGTCGGTCTGTACCCTTGCCAGATAGCCCACTTCCTCGGCGCGCACCTCGGTGATCAACTCCGCCGTGGGCAGACGCTCCGGCTCATCCACGTAACGGAGTTCGCCTCCCTGCGCGCCGATCAGCTGGCGGAACTTTTCCCAGGCACGCCCGGACGCAATGGCTTCCTCGACCTGCACCCGCGCGGCCTTCAGATCGTCGGCCCTGCCGCCCAAAAGCAGCATCTCCGCCCCGATGACCAGACAGTGCTCACGAAAATCCGCCGGTCCCCCGCCGTGCAGGGTCTCGATGGCCTCGCGCACTTCGAGGGCGTTGCCCACGGTCCGGCCCAGCGGCTGATTCATGTCGGAGATACGGGCGGTGACCCGTCGGCCCACCTCCTCCCCGATGCGGACCATGGCCTCCGCCAGCGCCCGAGCATCCTCCAGCGTGCGCATGAAGGCCCCACTCCCCACCTTCACGTCGAGGACGATGGCGTCGGCTCCGGCGGCCAGCTTCTTGCTCATGATGGAACCAACGATGAGCGGGAGACCGGGCACGGTGCCCGTGACATCTCGCAGCGCGTAGAGCTTGCCGTCGGCGGGCGCCAGATTGGCCGACTGTCCCGAAAGCACCAGGCCCACCTCGGCCAGCTGCGCCTTGAATTCCGGCACGGAGAGATCCACCCGAAAGCCGGGGATCGACTCCAGCTTATCCAGGGTACCCCCGGAAAAGCCTAGGCCCCGCCCGGACATCTTGCCCACGGGGAGGCCGCACGCGGCAACGGCGGGGGCGACGACGAGGCTCACCTTATCCCCCACCCCGCCGGTGGAGTGCTTATCGACGACGAAGGAGGCCACATCGCTCAGGTCCAGTGTCTCGCCGGAGCGAGCCATCGCCAACGTCAGATCGCGGGTTTCGCGGTCATCCATGCCCCGCAGCATGATAGCCATGAGCAGGGCAGCCGCCTGATAATCGGGGATTTCTTCTCGGGCATAGCCGGCGACGAAGAACTCGATCTCCTCGGTGGTAAGAGTGCCGTTGTCGCGTTTTTTCTCGATGATTTCTACCATTCGCATGGTTTAAGAGCCTCCTTCAAACTACAGTGGATGGTAAGTAGTGAGGGGTGAGAGGTGAGTGATGAACAGTTAGTGAAATAGTACACAGTAAGCGGGGAGACTACTCATCGCTTTCTACTCACTACTCGCTGTTCACCACTCTCCACTCTCTCTCAAACTTCAGACGTAGAAGCCCAAGCCCACCGTGCCCGGCCCGGCGTGCCCGCCGACGACGGGCGCGACGACGGCACGAAAACTCTCGCGAGGCTTGAGGCGGGCCTCCACCTCCTGCGCCAGGAGCTCGGCTTCCTCCTCCGCGTCCACGTCAATGATCGCAGCCATCTCGGGGGCGCGCCCTGCCAACCGCTCCTCCGCGATCTCCAACAGCCGCTGGAGGGACTTGCGCCGTCCGCGCACCTTCTCCAACGCCTCCACCCGTCCGTTCTCCACGGTGAGGAGGGGCTTGAGGTTGAGGGCAGTGCCCAACAGCCGTGAAGCCCCCCCAATCCGCCCGCCACGATGGAGATACTCTAACGTACCCACGGTGAAAACCAGCGAGGTCTTGGCCCGCACGTAGTGCACCCGCGCCAGCACGTCATCGATCTCGGCCCCCTCGCGGGCGGCGCGCGTAGCCGCCAGAACCTGGAAGCCCAAGCCGGCGGAGACACTGCGCGAATCGACTACCTCGAGTTGCAGCTCGGGCAGCGCTTCCTTCGCCTGCATCGCCGAAGAGTAGGTGCCGCTCAGATCAGAAGAGATAGTGAGACAGAGGATGGTATCCGGCGCGCGCTCCTCCTGAACCGAGCGGAAGAACTCGATGAATCTGCCCGCTGAAGGCTGAGAGGTGGTGGGGAATCCCTCCCGCTCCTGAAGCCAGGTGTAGAAGGTCTCCTGGGTCAGCGTGACCCCATCGAGATAGGTCTCCTCGCCCCAATGGACGTTCAGGGGAATAATGGGAATCTCGTACTCGGAGACGAAGCGAGGGGGGAGATTGCAGGTACTATCGGTAACGACAACGATCTTGCTCATAATAACCTCCAGATGCTCATAACGATGATAATGGGGCACGAACGCCCCCAGACATCCCTGCATCCCGGGAGATGCAAGGCCATTCTACCGTAGAGTGACCGCAGAACAAGAAGTGACTCTATCGTCTGCGCGGATAGAACTCAGCAGGTCTCAATCTCTGGCGAGGGCCAGCAGCGCCCGGAAGAAACCGAAGAGGTTGAGCATATCGGGACCGGCAATATTCACACGCCGCTCATCCCGCCAGGCGCCGGGCAGCGTCGCCGCACCGTCGGCCATCTGGGAGCTGGTGAACTCCACGGTGAGGACGCTGGCAGGCGGAATCCGGTAGGGCGCGGGCGCCTCGCCCGCCGCCAGCCGCGACACCGCCCGGCGGGCACGCTCGTAGATCAGCTCCGCCGTCACCTCCGGCGAGGGGCAACGGGCCGACATGCGCCCCACCGCCTCTTTGACCATGGCCGTCTCGATGCCGGGGATGAGCGCCTCCGCCTCAGCACAGAGGGCCTGATCGCCCGAGACCATGAGCAGCGGCACGCCGAAATGCCCGCAAAGGGCGGCGTTCGTGCCCGTCTCGCCGATGAGCTCGCCGTTGAGCCAGATGTTGGAGATGCGCGAGCCGGACCAGGTGTGATCGAGGATGGCATTCTCGCTCCCCACGCGCGCGTGATAACCGATGAAGAGCGCACCCTCCACCCCAGCGTCAGCGCCGGAGACCATGGAGAGGGGAGAGAGGCTGCCGGAATAGAGCTCGGCACGGGCATCCAGCTCGCCCCGCAGCAGGTTGCGCCCGTCGCCGTGCCCGTCAGTGACGACGACGCTGTCGGCGCCGCCGTCGAAGGCCCCTCGCACGGCGGCGTTGACGTCTCCGTGCATTAATCTGCGGAAGTGCGCGTACTCCCGATGGGAGGGGTCCACCTGATCCCAGTGCACCACTCCTGTCACGCCTTCCATGTCGGCAGCAATCAGAATCTTCATCACCTACACCTCCTTTAACATACAGTAAGGGGTGATGGGAAAAGGGTAATGGGTGTTACCCCTCACCCGTTACCCATCACCCGTCACCCTGTTCCTAGACAAACGCCAGTATAGGTTAGGTAGAAACAAGGTCAAGAAGCGGTTGCGCCCGAACGAGAATTGAGGTAGACTTTTCCCATGCCGACGAATCTGCCACCCGCTTACTTCTCTGCCGAGGAGCGCTTCCGTACCGCCCGCAGCGACGAGGAGCGCATCGCAGCCCTGGAGCAGATGTACGCCTTGGTGCCCAAGCACAAGGGCACGGAGAAGCTGCGCGCCGATCTCAAGCACCGCATGGCAGAGATCCGCTCGGCGCCCCCCGGGCGCAAGGGCGGCCCCAGCCGCCAGCTCTCCGCCTATCACATCGATCCGGAGGGCGCAGGGCAGGTCATCGTCGCCGGCCCGCCGAACACGGGCAAATCGGCGCTGGTGGATGCTCTGACCAACGCCACGCCCGAGGTGGCACCATACCCCTTCACCACGTGGACCCCCACCCCGGGGATGATGTACATCGATAACGTGCAGGTGCAGCTTATCGACACGCCACCTCTCAACCGGGAGCACCTGGAGCCCGACATGATGGCCCTCATCCGCCGGGCCGACCTCCTGCTCCTCGTCATCGACGTGCAGGCCTATCCCATCGAGCAGTTGGAGGAGGCGCTGGAGATTCTTGCGGAGCACCGCATCGCGCCCCAACACCGGCGGGGTCAGGTGGGGGAACCCTTCCGCTGGGCCTTCGTCCCCACCCTGGTGATCGTCAACAAAGTGGACGACCCCGCACTGGAGGAGGATTTCGAGGTACTGGGAGAGCTACTCGAAGAGCCGTGGACCCTTATCCCCATCTCCGTGACGGAGGCGCGCCACCTCGATGGCTTCGGGCAGGCGATCTACGACGCTCTCGACATCATCCGCGTCTACTCGAAGCCGCCCGGTAAAGAGCCCGATCTCTCTGCCCCCTTCGTCATGAAGCGCGGCGGCACCGTCGAGGAGTTCGCGGGCCAGATCCACAAGGATTTCCTGGAGCAGCTGCAATCGGCGCGGGTGTGGGGCCACGGCGTCTACGACGGGCAGGCCGTGGGCCGGGATCATGTCCTCCACGAGGGAGATGTGGTCGAGCTGCGCACCTGACCCGTCCCTACCCGAGGCATCCCTACTCCCGGCATTCCTGCCCTATTCCCCTGGGTAGGGCGGGCTCGGCGAGCCCGCCGGCGCCCCGTCCACCGCTGTGCCTGCGGACGCCTCGGCGAGGCGTCCCTACCTGAGGCATCCCTACCCCCGGCATTCCTACCCTGTTCCCCTGGGTAGGGCGGGCTCGCCGAGCCCGCCGGCGCCCCATCCATCGCTGTATCTGCGGACGCCTCGGTGAGGCGTCCCTACCCGAGGCATCCCTACCCCGGCATTCCTACCCTTTCCGGGAACCTGTGAGGCGGGAAGAACGTCTAAAAAGAGTTGCTGCACTCGGGCCAAACTCGGAGTTGGCGTTGGCGAACTGACGCGGCGACACCCCGCAAGGGGGCATGCTACCCAAGCAGCCGGAAAGGAGGTGAAACGGCGATAGATTCCCCCAGAAGGAAATGCACAGCACTGGTGATGGTAGCAGGGGCCAGGCCCCTCCCCTCAACCTGTCCTGAACCCGCAGCTTGAGGAAAAATCAATCGTACGTGTCCCAAGTCCCAAAAAGAAGTTCCATACCTTGAAGGAGGAGAGTCATGAAGACCCATCTGAGAAGAGCTTTGCTGCTGTTGTTCCTGGCAACCATCCTGATCGCTGGCTGTGCCCCACGGGGACCAGCAACGGCAGAAATCACCGAGGCTCAAGAGCGGTACGTTGAAGTACCGGTCGAGGTCTCGATACCCGCCGAAAGCCTGCCGTGGGAAGCGGAAGACGCGGCTCCCGGCCCCTCAACCGGCGGCACGGATGAGCCCAACGATCAGCCCTACGGTGACGTTTTCTTCAGGGAGTACGGTGTCAATCCCCGCATCGACACCCAGGACGATTACCTTTCCACGTTTGCCATCGACGTGGATACCGCTTCCTACACCGTCATGCGGCGCTACATTCGCGATGGCTATCTTCCACCCAAGGAATCGGTGCGGGTGGAAGAGTACGTGAATTTCTTCGCGCAGGAGTACGCCCCACCCCAACGGGGAACCTTCGCCATCCACCTCGAAGGGACTCCCTCCCCCTATGCGCAGAACTACCACCTCGTCCGCGTGGGTTTGCAGGGGTACGAGGTCCCACCCGAGGAGCGCAAGGACGCGGTCCTCACCTTCGTCATCGACGTTTCCGGCTCCATGGACATGGAGAATCGCCTGGAACTGGTCAAAGAAGCCCTCCTCCTTCTCGTGGAGTCGCTGAGACCGACGGACAAGATCGGGATCGTGACCTATGGATCTCGCGCCGAGACCCTCCTGGAGCCCACCGTGCTGGAGGGCAACTACCGGGCGATCTTCCGAGCCATTGAGAGTCTGCGTCCCGAGGGCGCAACCAACGCCGAGGAGGGTCTGGTGTTGGGGTACCGGATGGCTTCTCGAGCGTTCGATCCCCGAGCCCTCAATCGGGTCATCCTCTGCTCCGATGGCGTCGCCAATGTGGGGCGCACGGGCCCCGATTCCATTCTTGAGGAGATTCGCCGACACGCCGAGGGGGGCATCTATCTCACGACGGTGGGCTTCGGCATGGGCAACTACAATGATGTGCTGATGGAGCAGTTGGCCAATAACGGCGATGGGTTCTACGCCTACGTCGATGATATCCGCGAGGCCGAACGCCTCTTCGTCCACAACCTCACCTCCACCCTCCAGGTCATCGCCCGGGATGCCAAGGTGCAGGTCGCCTTCAATCCTCAGGTGGTGCGCAGCTACCGGCTCCTGGGATACGAGAACCGCCACCTCGCCGACGAGGACTTCCGCAACGACGAGGTGGACGCGGGAGAGGTAGGGGTGGGCCACAGCGTGACGGCCCTCTACGAGGTCAAATTCGAGGCAGACGCGCCGCAAGGTGAGCCGGCGTTGGTCGTCTACCTGCGCTGGCAGGATCCCGATACGTGGGAGGTGATCGAGATGAACCGCTCCTTCTCCGCCCAGGATTTCGCCGCCACTTTCGAGATGACCTCGATCCGCTTCCGGCTGACCGCGCTGGTCGCCCAATACGCCGAGGTACTGCGAGAGAGCTATTGGGCCCGGGAGATGGGAACGACGTTAGAGGATCTGGCTTCTCAAGCCCGAGGGGTCGCGGAGTACTTACCTCAGGATGAGGATGTACAGGAGTTCGCCAACCTTCTCACGCGAGCGGTGAGCCTCTCGCGGACGAAGTAAAGCATCCTCAGATCAAACAGGGCCGGCGAGAACGCCGGCCCTGTTTGTGTGTACCCCCGTCAGGACTTGAACCTGAAACCTTTTGGTCCGCAACCAAACGCTCTATCCAATTGAGCCACGGGGGCACGACGAGGCTATTGTACCCCAAGACGTCTTCGCGTCAAGTGAAGCGCCGGTCAGGGGCGACCACCGGCCTTTGTGCTCCAGACACAAGAGCCGCCCCCGAGACGGGGGCGGCGAGCGCCTTTTGGCCAGATACGATAGCTCTAAAGCATCGGTCTACAGCCGCTGGTACTCCTCGTGGACCCGCTCGAACATGGGCCGGCCCTCAGCCTGAGCCTGCATGTAGTCGGCGGTGAACTTGTCACACCAGTACTGAGCGCGCCCGATGAGCTCTTCCTCGTCCAGCAGCGTGAACTCCCCATCGCGGCGGAGGAAGCGCCCATCCACCATAGCGTCAGCGACCTCGGTACCGGGCCCGTTGACGGCGAGGAAGAGCAGCAACGTCCCCACGTTCAGTGGGAAGAGACTGGTGTTGCGCGTCAGATCGATGGTGACGACGTCGGCGCGCTTCCCCGGTTCCAACGTGCCGATCTGCTCCTCCCAACGAAGGGCGCGGGCGCTCCCCAGCGTCGCCAGCTCAAAGGGCGTCCACGGCAGCACGCCGCGCAGCTCACGCGGCATGATGGCGTGCTGCTGCGAGACAGAGAGCATAACGTTGAAGAGGTTGTGTGTCGGCATGTCGGTACCCAGCCCCACCTTGACCCCCTGCTGAAGCATATAGGGCAGATAGGCACAGTTGCCGAGGATGGAGTTGGTGGGCGGACAGTGGGCAATGGCCACACCGGTCTCGGCGACCATGTCGATTTCGGCCTCGTTGAGGGCCGCGCCGTGGTAGAAGAGACTGCGCGGCGTCATCAGCCCCATATTGCGCAGGTGCTGGATCTGCCCGCCCTCGTCGGCCCAGGTAGCATCGGCGCGGGCCTTCTCGTCGGGCGCCTCGGCGACGTGGGAGCAGAACTGCACGTCGTACTTCTCCGCCAGCTCCATACTCTTAAGAAGCAGCGATTGGGTGCAGTTGTAGGTGGCGCTGGGATGGACACCGATACGGATCCGTCCATCTTCCGTGTTGTGGTACTTCTGGATGGCCTCCTCCGTCAGCGCCAGGTACTCCTCCTCGGTGGCGTAGGGCAGGAGTTCCCCATTCCGCGCCTCGGAGAGTTTGACGCTGGTGATAGACTGCACGTGGATGGCGGTGCGCATCCCCGAAGCGACGGAAGCGCGGTAGACAGCGTCGGGAAAGGTGAAGGCATTGCCGAAGGTCGTCGTGCCGTGCTTGAGCAGGTTCAGCGTGCCGAAGAGCGTGAGATCGTAGATACTCTCCTCGGTGAACCAGTTGTAGGCGGGCCAGAGGACCCGGATGGCCGTATCGACGATGCCCGTGAGCGGCGTCTGAAGCCAGCCGAAGATGAGGAACATCTGCGCTTCGCCCACGTGGTTGTGGGTATCCACCAGTCCGGGCATGACGATCTTGTTGCGCGCATCCACGATCTCGACATCGGGCTGCTGCCCGTACTGGGCCTCGATCTCGGCGGAAGGCCCCACCGCCTTGACGAGTGAACCCTCGATGTAGAGCGCTCCATCCTCCAGAATACCGCCGAAGGGCGTCGGCTGGGTGATCAGATAACGACAGTTGCGAAACAGCACCTTACCAGTCATGAATTAACCTCCTTGAGCGGACATTGATAGGATGACAACATTGTTTTTGGTGGGTGCACGCACAATGAAAGAACTATAACCTCAATGCGGCTTCTGTCAATCCGTGAGTTGTCCCTTGACTCTGCCCTTACGGGAGGGTGTATACTTGCGTCAGTTAGTCGAGTAGTCAGCGGCAAGACAGAGAATCACCTGACTACCCGACTGACGACCAAGCGACTGTCAGACTAATAGCCAGAGGACTAACATGCTCAAGATTGGTGACTTTTCAAAGCTGGCGCAGGTCTCGGTGAAGACGCTGCGGTACTATGCAGAGCTGGGGCTGCTCTCCCCCGCCTGGATCGACCGTTTCACCGGCTACCGTTACTACACGCCGGAACAGCTACCCCGTCTCAACCGCATCCTGGCGCTCAAGGACCTGGGGCTCTCCCTGGAGCAGATCGCCGGCTTGCTGAATGAGGATCTCCCCCCTGCCGAGCTGCGCGGCATGTTGCGGATGAAGGCCACGGAGCTGGAACAGATCGTCGCAGAGGAGCGAGCCCGACTGGCCCGCGTGGAGGCCCGCCTGGAACAGGTCGGGCAGGAGGGCGGCGCGCCAGCCTACGACGTGGTGCTCAAATCGCTGCCGCGCCGGCGCATTCTCGGCTTGCGGCGCACCGTCGCTGCCTACCATGAGGTCTGGGAGCTCCTGAATCTGCTGTGTACCCACATGGAGGCACATCAGCTGGAGCGCGATGCGACCCACCCCTGCCTCATCCTCTACCACGACGCGGAGTACCGGGAGCAACGCGTGGACATCGAGGTGGCAGCGATACCGGCCCGGCCCATCCCCACCGGTCCGGGCATGACGGCGCGCACCCTGACGGAGATCCCGCAGGCGGCCTGTACCGTGCATCACGGGCGGCTGGAGAGTCTGCCGCGCGCCTACCATGCCCTGCTCAGTTGGATCGAGCGCAACGGCTACCAGGCCGGCACGCCCCATCGCGAGGTCTACCTGCAGGGACCCCAAGGTGACTCACCCGGGGAGCAGATCGTCGTCGAAGTACAGTTCCCCATTCAACCCAGAGCTATTTCTGTGTACCTATCACAACTTGTAAAGGAGAAGGATAAGATGCAACCCATGATCATGACGAAACCGGCGTTCAGCGTAGTGGGCCTCAAGTACCGGGGCAAAAACGAGCACAACGAGATCGCGGAGATGTGGGGCGAGGCCAACGTGCGCGCCGAGGAGATCGTTGCTGCGGCGACGGGCCTCGGCGCGGCCTACGGCGTCTGCCGGGACATGGAGGCCGACGGGGTCTTCGAGTACCTGGCCGGCCTGGAGATCAAAGAGATCGAAGAGGTGCCCGAGGGCATGGAGCGCTGGGAGGTGCCGGAACAGACCTACGCCGTCTTCCCCTGCAAGCTGGCCACCATCGGCGAGGCCTACCGCTACGCCTTCGAGGAGTGGCTGCCTACCTCGGGCTACCGGCGCGCCCCCGGCCCCGACTTCGAATACTACGACGCGAGCTTCGACCCGGAAAACGCTGAGAACTCACAGCTCTACATTTACGTTCCCGTTGAGAAGAGCGAGTAAGCGAGTAAGCAGTGAGTGGTGAGTGGTGAGCACACCCGAACTGCTCACCGCTCACCTTCTTTGAGAAGTTTCCACGCGCATCGACGCACTCACGAGCGACAACAAAGATAACGTGCGCACCTGTGAAGGTGTCCACGTAACGACTTGTGACCTTCGACAATGGACTTTGGACTATTTGCTAAGGAGGAGCCTCATAATGAACCGACTATTGAGATACTACGCCACCCCCGGGCCGATGACGGATCCCGGCGCCCACGCTCCGCTCTTCGATGACCTGCCCACGGACCTCCCGGCGCTCGTGGAGGTGATTCAGGGCTTCATGGTCCACATCTTCTGGGCCGAGGCCTACGGCCTGGAGCTCCCCGACGAGCGGAAGGAGGAGGTACAACTGCGGCGCGTGGAGCAGCAGCTGGCCCGGCTGCGTGAGCTCGGCGACCGCCCCCTCACCGAAGCGCGTCCTGATGAGCGCAAACTCGTCGGCAACTGCCGCGACTTCTCCGTGATGCTGACCGCCGTTCTCCGCCATCAGGGCGTCCCAGCGCGGGCCCGCTGCGGCTTTGGCACCTACTTCCTGCCCAATCACTTCGAGGATCATTGGGTCTGCGAGCTCTGGAAGCCCGGAGAGGCGCGTTGGATCCTGGTGGACGCCCAGTTGGACGCACTGATGCTCGATAAACTCCCCGTGGACTTCGATCCCTTGGACGTGCCCCGAGATCGCTTCATCGTCGGTGGGCAGGCGTGGCAGTGGTGTCGCGCGGGGATCGAGAATCCCGAGAAATTCGGCATCTTCGATATGCACGGGCTCGACTTCGTACGGGGCGACCTCATCCGCGACTTCCTGGCCTTCAACAAGCTGGAGATCCTCCCCTGGGACGGCGGCTGGGGTTATCTCTTCGGTGGTAACGAGACGGCAGCCGACCGGGAGTCCATCCACGAGATGATGGATCACATCGCCGCCCTCACCCTTGCCGGGGACGCTGCTGTGGACAAGATGCAGACCCTCTACGCCGGGGACCCAGCTTTCCACGTCCCCCCGGAGTTTCTGGAAGGTCGCTAAAAAGCGATACTTACCACCGTCAGCCAACACCGAACCGTGCAGACAGACCAGACCACGCAATTTCGGCCCTAACCTTGTATTAACCTCAAAGATGGGGTATACTTCCCAAAGCGGCAGGAGCTGACTGACAGCTCCTGCCGCTTCAGGGGAGCCCCGGAAAAGGATACGCCAGAATCTGTGCTCACCCCCCGATCGAAAAGCCCCCCTGATCGGATAGTCAGGAGGTTTGGAGGTGCAGGAACCCTCTCGCAACCTGGTAGAAAAGACCGCGAAGGGTGGTTCCGAGGAGGAGGCGCATTATGTACACTATCATCCATAAAGAACCCGTCAGCCCGACCAACAAGCTGATGGTCATCGAGGCCCCGGCGGTAGCGCGTAAGGCGCAGCCGGGGCAATTCGTGATTGTGCGCGTTGATGAGCGAGGGGAGCGCATTCCCCTCACTATTGCAGATTATGATCCCCAGGCCGGCACAGTCACCCTTATCTTCCAGGAAGTGGGCAAGTCCACCATGCAGATGGGGTTACTGAAAGCCGGCGACGCCCTCCGGGACCTGGTCGGCCCGCTGGGCAACCCCACGGAGATCGAATATTACGGCACCGTCATCTGTGTGGGAGGCGGCGTCGCCATCGCCCCCATCGCCCCCATCGCCCGCGCGCTCAAAGCCGCCGGCAACGAGGTCATCTCCATTATCGGCGCGCGCAGCCGCGAATTTTTATTCTGGGAATCCCGGATGCGTGCCGCCAGCGACGAGCTGCTCATCGTGACTGACGATGGCTCCTACGGACGCCAGGGATGGGTGACGGCTCCACTCCAGGAGCTGCTGGAGGCCCGAGGTGACGCCGTACAGCGGGTGTGGGCCATCGGCCCGGCGCCGATGATGCAGGCCTGTGCCGAGACCACGCGCCCCTTTGGCGTTCCCACCCTCGTCAGCCTGAACACGGTGATGATCGACGGCACGGGAATGTGCGGCGGCTGCCGCGTGGGTATTGGCGACGAGATCCGGTTCGTCTGCGTTGACGGTCCAGAATTCGACGGCCACCAGGTCGACTGGGAGATGCTCATCGCCCGCCAGGCCTACTATCAGGACGAAGAAGAGGAGGCAGTAGAAGCATGGGAACACACCTGTCGCCTGACAGAAAAGGAGGCGGAAATTGCCGAAGCTTACGTCTAAAGAGCTTACGTCTAAAGAACTTACGTCTAGAGATCTTACGCCCAAAGAACGAATGCAACTGCCCCGCCAACCGATGCCGGTTCAAGAGCCCGAGTCGCGACGAGAGAACTTCGATGAGGTGGCCCTGGGCTACACCCACGAGATGATGCTGCAGGAGGCCGCCCGCTGCATCCAATGTCCGAAGCCGGCCTGCGTCGCAGGCTGTCCGGTGCGCGTCAAGATCCCCGAGTTCATCAAGGCCCTACGCGAGGGCGACATGGAACGGGCCGTCCAGGAGATGAAGGAGCGCAATCCCATGCCCGCCATCTGCGGGCGCGTCTGTCCCCAGGAGACCCAGTGCGAGGCGCTCTGCGTGCTGGGCAAAAGGGGGAAACCGGTAGCCATCGGGCGGCTGGAGCGCTACGTGGGCGATTATGAGCTGCAACATCGCACCCGAACCCCTCAGCTTCCCGCGCCCACCGGTAAGCGCGTCGCCATCGTCGGCTCGGGGCCGGCGGGACTGGTCTGCAGCGCCGAGCTGGCCGAGCAGGGGCACACGGTCACCATCTTCGAATCCCTCCACAGTCCGGGCGGAGTACTCGGTTACGGGATTCCGGAGTTCCGCCTGCCCGAGCACGTGGTGCAGGCCGAGATCGATCACGTAGTCCGAGACCTGGGCATCGAAATGCGCCTCAATCACGTCATCGGACGCATCTACACGCTGGAGGATCTGCTGGAGACGGAAGGCTACGGCGCGATCTTCCTGGGCTCAGGGGCGGGACTGCCGAACTTCGTCCGCATTCCGGGCATCCACTACAACGGAGTCCTTTCGGCTAACGAGTTCCTCACGCGCATCAACCTGAAGAAGGGCTACCGCTTCCCGGAGTACGCGACGCCGGTGAAGGTGGGCCGGAAGGTCGCTGTCATCGGGGCCGGTAACGTGGCGATGGACGCGGCCCGCTGCGCTCTGCGCTTGGGTCACCTGCGCTCAGAAAGCAACGGCAACGGCCCCATCGAGGTCCGCATCGTCTACCGGCGCTCCATGGAGGAGGTTCCGGCGCGGCAGGAGGAGTTCGAGCACGCCCGGGAAGAGGGCGTCCTCTTCGACTTCCTCACCAACCCGGTGCGCATCTACGGGGACGCCGACAAGCACGTCTGCGGCATGCGCGTGCAGCGCATGGAGCTGGGCGAGCCCGACGAGAGCGGACGCCGCCGCCCCCTGCCCATCCCAGGTTCGGAATACGACATGGAGGTGGATATGGTCATCATGGCCCTGGGCACCCGCCCGAATCCCGTGGTCTTTCACAAGGCAGCCGGCGTGGAGCGTACCCGGTGGGGCACCGTCGTCGCCGACGAGGAGAGCGGGAGAACGACCATTCGCCCTATCTGGGCGGGGGGCGACGTCGTGACGGGCGCGGCAACGGTCATCAGCGCCATGGGCGCCGGTCAACGGGCGGCTGCGGATATCAACGCCTACCTGCGATCCGGGGAGTGGTGAAGCAACGCAAGCCCCAAGAGCCCCCTCACCAAGAATGGCCTGGAGATCACTCCAGGCCATTTTCGCGCTGCTGCCATACCCCCGTCAGGACTTGAACCTGAAACCTTTTGGTCCGCAACCAAACGCTCTATCCAATTGAGCCACGGGGGCTTACGAAGGCGGGGAGGCAGGGATTCGAACCCTGGGTGGAGCTATTAACCCCACAACCGCTTAGCAGGCGGCCCCAATCGTCCACTCTGGCACCTCCCCGGATGTTTATTCAGCTGTCAAAGGCGGAGGGAGTGGGATTCGAACCCACGGTGACCTCTCAGCCACAACGGTTTTCAAGACCGTCGCCATCGTCCACTCGGCCATCCCTCCGGGTCCGAGGCTCCCCAGCCTCACGAAGAGCAGTATACCATACTTGGCCTTTCCGTCAATCCGCCGCTTGCTTCCTCTGCATTTCCCCCTATAATTACCAAATAATCATCAACTAAAAGGAGCTAAACATGCCACGACAACAGGGTGGGAAACAGATGAAACAGTGGACGACGAAACCCGATATGCAGATCGACACGCAGGCGACCTATCGCGCGCTGCTGGAGACGGAGAAGGGCCGTATCGAGCTGGAGCTCTATCCCCAGCACGCCCCGGTGACCGTGAACAACTTCGTCTTCCTCGCGGAGGAGGGCTTCTACGACGACGTCACCTTTCACCGCGTCATCAGCAACTTCATGATCCAGGGCGGCGATCCCACCGGCACCGGACGGGGCGGTCCTGGCTATCGCTTCCAGGACGAGTTCGAGGACAACCCCCTCATCCACGAGACGGGCGTCATCTCCATGGCGAACGCCGGCCCCGACACCAACGGCAGCCAGTTCTTCATCACCCACAAGCCCCAGCCCCACCTCGACGGGCGCCATACCGTCTTCGGCAAGGTGATCAACGGGATGGAGGTGGTGAACGCCATCGAGCAGGGCGACCGCATCGAACGGGTGACGGTCAGCAAGGCGGAGTAGGCACTTACGGCAAGGAGGAGGCCATGAAACCCGCCGCAGAGCGCACGGCTGAGGGTATCCTGTATACCGATCAGTACCAGCTGACGATGGCCCAGCTCTACTTTCGGGCGGGGCTGCACGAACGCGAGGCGCAGTTCGACCACTTCTTCCGCAGCTATCCCGACTACGGCTCCCATCAGGCCGGCTACTGCATCAACGCCGGGCTGGAGTGGCTGTTGGATTGGATGCAGAAGGCCCACATCCGCCCGGAGGAGCTGGAGTACCTGCGCGGCCAACGGGGGCGGGAGGGGAAGCGCATCTTCGGCGACGATTTCCTCGCTTGGCTGGGACAGAACGGCACCTTCGAGGGCATCACCCTCCACGCCGTGCCGGAGGGGCGAGTGGTCCATCCCAACACGCCGCTGACCGTCGTGCGCGGCCCCCTCGCCATCGCGCAGATCCTGGAGACGCCGCTGCTCAACCACCTCAACTACCCCACCCTCATCGCCACCAAAGCGGCACGCATCCACCAGAGCGGGCGGGGCCGGCTGCTGCTCGAGTTCGGACTGCGGCGGGCGCAGCACACCGCCGCCAACGCCGGCGCCCGGGCCGCGCTCATCGGCGGGGCCGATTTCACCTCGAACGTGGGCATCTCCCACGTGTTGGGTTATCCACCGAAAGGGACCCACGCCCACAGCATGGTGCAGGTCTTTATGGCGCTGGGCGGCAGCGAACTGGACGCCTTCCGCGCCTACGCCGAGAGCTACCCCGACAACTGCCTGCTCCTCGTCGATACCATCGACACGCTGGGAAGCGGTGTGCCCAACGCCATCCGCGTCTTCGAGGAACTGCGGCGCCAGGGCCACGAGCCGGTGGGCATCCGCCTCGACTCCGGCGACCTAGCCTATCTCAGCATCCAGGCGGCGCGGCTGCTCAACGAGGCGGGCTTCCCCGAGACCAGCATCGTCCTCTCCAGCAATCTCGACGAGATGGTCATCCTGCAGATCCTCACGCAGATTCAGGAGGAGGCAGAGCGCTACGACGTGGATCCGGAACGCCTGATCGACCGCCTCGTCTACGGCGTGGGAACCAACCTCATCACCTCGGCGGGAGACGCCGCGCTGGACGGGGTCTACAAGCTCGTCGCCATCAGAGGTGAGCGGGGAGAATGGCAGCCCGCCATCAAGGTCTCGGAGACGCCCGCCAAGATCCCCAATCCCGGCAACAAGGGTCTCTGGCGCCTCTACGACGAGCGCGACAAAGCCGTCGCCGATCTGCTCACGCTGGCGGAGGAGGACCCCCGGGAGCAGGCGTGCATCCGGCTGCACCATCCCGTCGAGCACCACGTCTCCCGCTCCCTGGAGCGCGAGTCGCTCACCCATATCGAGCCGCTGCTGGAGGAGGTCCTCCGTGAAGGGACCCCGGTCCGCGAAAGCCCCACGCTCGAAGCCATCCGCGAGCGCCGCCGGGCCGATCTGGAGCGCCTCGATCCCGGCGTCAAGCGAATCCTCAACCCGCACATCTACCACGTCTCCCTCTCCGAGCCGCTGTGGGCGCTGAAGCAGGAGCTGATCACGCGGGCGCGGGGGCAGGGTGAGGGGTGAAAAGAGAGAGTGGTGAGCAGAGAGCAGTGAATAACAGGGATCGCCGACACTGCTCACTCTTCACTGCTCACAACTCACTATCTACCCATCACTTTCGCAGAGGAGAGCCCCTATGAAACCAGAACCTCTTGAACTGACAACCTTGCACGCCGCCGACGATGCGGCCTTGCGCCACCGGCTGGCCCCAATCGAAGAAGAGCTCCACCAGCGCCTCGCCCACAACAAGATCGACGGGGCGCTGGTCACGCTGCTGGTGAACTGGCTGCGGATCCAGGCGGTCCGGGCCGGCGCCTCAGGCTACACGCTGGGCATCTCCGGCGGCATCGACAGCGCCGTCACCGCCGCCCTCGTCGAGCGGGCGACGCCCGGCGCCAACCGCTACTTCTGGCTTCCCATTCAGAGCGCGGAGACGGACCGGCAAGCCGCGGAGACCGTCGCTGAGGCCCTGGGGCTGAAGCTGGAGCCGGTGGATCTCAACGCCGCCTACGCCGCAACGGCCCGCGCCCTGGGCTTCGATCCCGATGTCCAGCCCGCCCCTCTACCGCTGATGAACCTCAAGGCGATGGTGCGCATGGCGGCCCTCTCCACCGTCGCCAACGACGCGGGGCTGCTCGTCGCCGGCACGGGGAACCGGAGCGAGCTGGAGCACGCGGGCTTCTTCACCAAGCGGGGCGACGGGGCCGCCGACAATCTCGTGCTGGGGCATCTTCTCAAATCGCAGGTGCGCGCCCTGGCCCGCCGGCTGGAAATCCCTGAGTCCATCGTCACCCGGCCCCCCTCACCGGGGCTGCAACTCCACGCCGACGGCAGCCCCGTCACCGACGAGGAGGAGCTGGGGATGCGCTACGCGGAGATCGAGGAGGCGACGGCGCTTCTCGTGGAGTTCGGCGCCAATTTGCACCTGCTGGAGCAAGCCGTGCGCGCCCGCCATCCCGACCGGGCCCGGCGTCTGCTCACCGTCTGCCGGCAGCTGGGACTCCGCAGCTGGCGCAACCGCCACAAGCTCGACCCGCCCCCCCTCGCCGGTTACCCTCGCGAGCTGCGCGCCCGCTTCCCAGAATATCCCAACGGCTTCCCCACCCTGGAGCAGCTGCGCGACTGGGACGTGGCGAATGGCGAATAGTGAATGGCGAATGGCGAAGACTGTCACCCATCACCCATCATCCATTACCATCTTCGCCGCTTGAACATGCACAGGCGTCACCTGCTCGTCTTTGGCCTCTCGGCGGACCCGCTGCACGAGGGGCACGTCAGCCTCGTGGTGCAGGCGGTGCCGGCCCTCCGCCGGCGGGACTTCACGCTGGCGGGCGTACTCCTAGTCCCCCTCTATCGCCGCAATCCTGTGGGCTCATCTAAAGCGGGTCTCCCCCAGACCTTCGCCCACCGCCTCGCCCTCTGTCGCCTCGGCGCGGAGGAGATCCACCACCGGTTGGAGGAGCTGCCGCCCGTGCGCGCCAGCCGCATCGAGGAGCGGTTGGCCCGGGGGCGAGAGGCGCCCAACTACACCGCCGAGACGCTGGCGACCCTCGACCGGCGCATCGATCCTGCGTGCGGCCTGATCTTCCTGCTGAGCGCCGATCTTCTCGCGGGCGCGGAGCCGGAGTTCGCCCGGTGGCGGGAGCCGGAGCGCATCGCGCGGCTGGCGACGCTGGCCCTCGCCCCCCGCCCCGGCTACGCGGTCAATCGAGCCTACGTCCGCCACCTGGAAGCGGAAGGGGGGCGCGTGGTGCTCCTCGACGAGGTGGAGACGCCCGCCGTCTCGGGCACGGAGTTGCGGCGGCGCTTACACGCCGGGGAGCCGCCCGCCAGGTTGGCGGAGGAGGGACTGCTGCCGCCGGGGGTGGCCCGCTATCTGGAGGACCATCCTCTCTACGGGGAGGATGCCCCCCCACCTCAGGGCTGAGAGGAAGCGAGGCTCTTCTCCCCCCGCCGCTCCATGAGACGCTGTCCCAGCTCGAAGAGCACCCAGGCCAACACCGGGATACTGACCTGTACCGCCAGGGGCAGGACGCGGAGTTGCGCATAGGTCAGGCCACTGCTCACCAGAGTCACCAGCCAGATGAAGGTGTAGAAGAGGCGCAGGTCCCCCCGGTGCTCCGGAAGCCCCTCCCAGAAGAGCACGGCAGGAAGGAGCAGCAGCACCCAGTCGTAGATCATGGCGTGGGGCGTGATCCAGAGGGTCAGGGAGAGGGCGGCGGCGAAGAGCAGCGCCCTCGCTTCCCGGTGGCGCTGCCAGAGCCGCAGAAAGGCAAGTAGCCCCAGCAAGGCCAATAGCAACGTCAGCCCGTCGGCTAATGGGGCCCATCCCGGGAGGAGCAGCCGCCAGAAGCCCCGCACCGTGTGGAGGTGCCAGAGGGGGAAGTGCTGCCAGGTGGGCAGATCGGGCAGGACGTGGAGGGCGAAATCGAGGTAGGCGCGGCTGGCGGCGGGTTGCAGCCCGAAGGAGAGGGCCGCCAGCGCCCCTCCTCCCAGAGCCAACCCAGCGAGGGCCTGCCAGTTTCGCCTCGGCGCCAACAGCCAGAGGATACCGACGCCCAGGAGCAGCTGGGGCTTGTAGAGGAGCAGGCTCGCCACCAGCCCCGCCAGCCAGGGGCGCTCCTTCCGCCAGAGCACGAAGGTGAGAGTCAAGAGCAGCAGGCTCAAGAGGGCATTCTGCCCGAAGCTGACGGTCGCGAAGACGGGGAACCAGGTCAGCGCCCAACCTAGGGATCGCCGCCACCCTTCCGGCTGAAGCAGGCGCAGGCTCACCGCCAGGAAGCCGAGATTGACCAGGCTCCAGAGCGCAAAACTGAGGGCATAGGGGAGGAGGGAGAAGGGGACGAAGAGCCAGGCCAGAAAGGGCGGGGTGATGAAGGCGTGGTAGGCGCCGAGCTCCGGGCCCACGATCTCCTGCTCCAGCGCCATCTGGTACTCGATGTCGTAGAGGCGGTCGCCCTCTCCGAGGCGCAGGGTGGTCCCCGCGGCGTAGAACTGAAGGTAATCGGTCCCCACCACCTGCCCCCCCAGATCGAGGTTGCCGGGCCCGAGGAAGAGGCTGAGCAGCCAGACCAGCCACATCACCCCCCCGATCAACCGGGCGTATCCCAGACGGCGGGGGCTCAACCAACGCTTCAGCGCGACGTATTTGGGTTTCGATGCCATGCTCTTCCTCACGTGCCCCTCGGGCTACCTGTACTATAATGGGAATCCGACGGAGCGCAACAACTTTCTCCCCAAGCGGGGGAGATACAGGAGCATACCATGACCAAGCGCGCACCACAACAGACGATAGCCCTCTCCATCGAGCACCTCTGGTGCCTCATCGTGCTCGGGGGCATCCTGATCTTCGTGAACACCCACCCCCTCCGCCCCCACGATTTCTGGTGGCACATGGCGGCGGGGCGGGAGGTAGTTCGTACCGGGCGAATCCTCACCGTGGACACCTTCTCGCACACCATGCGGGGGACCCCCTACCCCTCCTACACCATGTTCTGGCTGGTCCAGGTGGCCTTCTATGCCATCTACTCCCTGGGCGGGCCGGCGCTCATCGTCTTCGCTCACGGGCTGGTCATTACCTCGGCCTACGCCCTCCTGCTCTTCCTCGCGCGACGGGTAAGCGGAAACTGGCGAGTGGCGGCGCTGAGCACCCTCTTCGCCGCCGCGCTGGGCCTTCACGACTGGAACGTGCGCCCGCAAGCCGTCGCCTTTCCCATCGCAGCCCTCTTCCTCTACGCACTGCACGCCTACCGGCAGCATCCCCGCCGAGGCTGGCTGGCCCTCTTCCCCCTGGGGATGGTGATCTGGGCGAACAGCCACGGCACCTTCCCCCTGGGACTGCTGCTTATCGGAACATGGCCCGCGGAAGAGCTCTGGGCGTGGCTCGCGGAGCGGTGGCAGACCGGAAGCCGGCCCTCCCTGCGCCGGCTGAGGGTCCCGCTGCTCACGCTGGCGATCTCGGCGCTGGCCTGCCTGCTCAATCCCCGGGGCGTGGGCATCGTCGGCTACGTCACCGGCATGACAGGGAACCCGCTTCTGCGCAACTTCGTGCCCGAGTGGGCGGCGCCCACCTTCGATACGCTGGGCGGGCAGCTCTTCTACGGCGGGCTGCTGCTGAGCATCGCCGTGCTGGCGCTCTCCCCCCGCCGCCCCACCCCCGTGCAGCTGCTCACCTTCCTGGCCTTCGCGGCGTTGGGCCTGCAGACCCGGCGGGGCAGCGTCTGGTTCGGCCTCGTCGCTGCGCCCCTCCTGGCGGAGCAGATCGGGAAATCTGCAAAGCGGCAGGGCGACTCGCCAAGAGTTGGGTCGGACACAGGAGCACCCAACAAGCAGAAGCTCCAAAATCCAGAATCCAAACTCCAGAATGCCCTCAATGCGGTCCTTGCCGCTCTGGTGCTCATCGCTGTGGTCATCACGCTCCCCTGGTTCAAGCCCTACCTGCCGCTGCCGGCGCTGAAGGCGGGATTGCTCTCGGAGGAGACGCCCGTGGCGGCGACGGAATTCCTGCTGGAGGCCCAGCCGCCGGGCCGGCTCTTCAACGAGCTCGCCTTCGGCAGCTACCTCATCTGGGAGGCACAAACCGACTATCCCGTCTTCGTCGATCCGCGCCTGGAGCTCTATCCGCTGGAGCTCTGGATGGAGTACATCCAAATCTCCGCCGGGGCGCCGGGCTGGGAGGAGCGGCTGGAGGGGTACGGCGTGCGCACGCTGATGGTGAGTCCGGAGCTCCAGCCGGGATTGGTCGAGGCGGCGCGGGCGTCGGGGCGGTGGGAGGAATTATACAAAGACAGGGTGAGCGTCGTGCTCACGCTCAGGGAGTAAGGGCGGGGAGCCTGCGCAGGCATGCGATTCCCCGTTCTTTCGCTCTCCGCCCCCGTCCCCGGGGGCGACTGTGACAGGAATCCAGGCGCTTACAGCTCCTCAGGGCATCTGTCGCAACCAGAGCTGGGCGTACGCGTCCTCGTACTCCTGCGCCCAGCGGGGGTCCCCTTCCAGCACGCGGGCCAGCTCCAGCTGTGAACCGCGATCCAACAGGACCCGATCCACACCATATGCCTCGAAAAGCTCATCGTAGCGCGTCCCGCGCGTGATCCGCACGTAGTCCATCCACTGCTCGTAGGGATAGAGCTCCACCCGGGGATCGATAAAGACCCCCTGCTCGGGCAGCGCCCAGATCAGGTAGCTGCCGTATCCCATTTCGTTGAAGAGTCTGCCGCCAGGGTTGGCACGCAGGAATTCCACCGCTCCCACCGGCGTAGAGGTGCGCAGCAGCGGGCCTTCCGGAACCTCGCGCCAGACCTGCTCCCAGTAGGTCTCGGGGAGCGGCACCCGCTCGACCCACCAGGGCTGCATCAGCAGCACCGGCACGAAGAGAAAGAGTGCCAACACCAGGTTGAGCCAATTGCGCCGCGAGACGAGCTGCGGCCAACGTACCGGCAACTCAGCGATGGCGTGGGCCAGCAGAGGCATGACCACCCACGCGTACCAGATGACGTAGCGCTGCCCGTTCCACGCCAGCCAGAGGAAACCGGCGGTCAACAGCACGTCGGTGGGCGTGAGTTTGTAACGGGAATAGGCCAGAACGAAGAGCAGCAGGAGAATGCTGGCGTAGAAGACCGTATTGGGAATCCCCGTGGGCGCGGGCGATTGCCACTCGACGACCAGCTGCTGGCTGGGCGGATCGGTCATCAGCCCGACGACGTAATCGACGATGCCCAACCCCTTGGGATTGGCAAAGGTGGCCAGGCCGGTGAGCAGGCCGACGCCGGCCAGCCTCCCAATCTCAGGCCAGGTGCGCGCCTCCGGCAGGCGCAGCAGGGTGCGCAGCAGCTCGCCGGCTCCGAACAGGCCGAGCAGGACCAGGCCCAGAATGAAGGCCCCGTGGGCATTGACCCAGAAGGCCATCGCTGGCGGCAGAAGCAGCAACCACGGCCAGCGCAAGCGCCCCGCGGCGTAACGCTCAAGCAGAGACAGAGAGAGCATGAAGGGCAGCCAGGACCAGATCTGCGGGCGGACGATGAGGTTGTTGAGGGACATGGCAGCCGCCAGCGCCAGGGCCAGCGCCGCCAGCCGCCAGGAGCCGCTGCGCAGGCGCGCGCGGTAAGTCATCAGCCAGAAGGCGGCGAGCACCATCACCGTCCGGGCGAAGAGGGTCAGGGCCACGCCGCCCCAACGGTGAAGCAGATAGAGCAGGTACTGCCCCAGCCACGCGCCGTAGAAGAAGGGGGCGTCGGCGGGCAGCGTCCAGGCGAAGAGGTTGGTCGTGGGAACACGCCCTGTGGTGTAGATGAGCTCCCCGATTTTGAGGTGCCACCAGTAGTCGTTGGGCGGCAGGGGGACGAGGGAGACGTAGACGCCGAAGCCCGCCAGGATGACCAGGGGCCAGAGGAGATCGAGTGAAGGAGAAAAGCCACGGGAAACACGCATACTACTTCATTCAAACCCACAGAAATCGGAAATAGGATGGGACACTTCGACAAAATCAAAAGGTCGGTGCCAGAAGGAATAGTAGCTGCGATCTTCTAGTAGGCCATAATCCGCACCAAAGTACGTATCGAACACAACCCGGAAGGTATTCACAGGCGTAATGGAGGGATATAGCTGCTCAACACCCCCGCCCGGAAGGTAAAAGGCATTTAAGATGGCCACCCGCTCCCACAAACACGTATCTTCAGCCGCATCCCAGGCCAGATAGGCCCCCGGCCCGTGATCTGCTTGAAGGATGATAATCGGAGGTGTCTCCGAATTGGACAGGATGCTATCGATGGCCTCCATGAGCATAGTGTTCGTGTATCGCAGTTTTTCCACATATCCTTCGATGTATTCATCAGCAGTTCCGTAAAAATTGCTTCCATCAGCCAAGTCAGAAAAGACAGCCTTGGGCACCACCGCGTTCCCATCTCGATCGATAAAAAAAGGTGGATGTGGGGAAATCACATGATAAAAGACGAATTTGGGCTGGGGCAGCTGGGGAATCTCGGGCAGTTCAGCAAAAGCGTGCTGGAGTATGCTTCGATGAACGGCATAACCCACGTTAGGAATCTCAAACCACCCGGCATCGATGGGCACAACTGCAGCGGTACTCAGCAATAACAGCCAGCTCTCAAGTGGGTTGAGAAAACTATCGTTCTCTGAATCGAGAAACACATCCGCATCGGACAACGTCGTTAATGGGTATCCTGTCTGCACAGCGACGGTAACATAGCCCATGGATTCCAGAATCTCGCGTGTCCAACTGTGGTGTATGGAATCAATCAACACGTCAGAACGAGGCATCTCGGGAGAAAATCCTGTCAGATAGTCGAAGTTCAACGAGGAAGCAACTGAAAGTCCTGTCTGTATATAATTCGCCTGGCTCTCCTCAGCTATGTAGAAGCCGCGTGACGTGAGATAGTCCAGAAACTCCGAATTATCAAAATCATACAGCGTCTCCAAAACATCTGCACGGGCATAGCCATCTGCTACAATATAGTAGATATCGGGTCTATCCCGCCCCTCAAATTCGAAATTAGTGGCTGTGTCAATAAGTTGAGGACTAGTGACACTCTCTGCTTGCGAAACGCGTGTCATTCTCAACACGTAACGCGAACTAGAGAGCAAGACCGCGATCACAGCCATCAAATTCATCGCCTGCGTCAGAATTCGGGGTTGGTTGAGTTTCCTCCACACCCACCGGCTGCCCAAAATGAGGAAAAGCAAAAGCCAGAGAGGGAAAAGAATCTCGTGCCTACCAATCTCAATGCCCAATACCTGGGTATCCCATAAAGACTGGTAGATGCCTCCGTAATATAGCAACACAAACAAACAGAGACTCGTGATCCATCCAGCCCGCTGCCAGTCTCTGTCCCAATGATACAGCCCATACATCAACAAACCAGCAACCGTGGGAAACAAGACCAGTGCTCGCAAGGATTGACTGAAGGGGAGGCCTGTGCGGTACAAAATCTCCATAACAGGGTAGACGGCAAAAAACAGAGGATGGAATACGATCAGCTTCTTCACAGAACAGAACCTCCACCGGCTCATTTCAGCCCAGCCAACCAAAAACGAGATTCGACATCTTATATCCCGCGCATCAGATACAGAACCCGGCGCGATCCTGCGATAGGCACCTTCTCGACAACCTTGAAATGGGCACCAAACGCTGTCTCAAAACCATGCTCCGTATAGTCGGGAAAGATATCCTCCCGCCACGCGAGCAGGCGTTGCACCTGTGAGTCTTTCTTGGGCACGAACTCGATGATCAACCACTCACCTATTGCACGCAAGAAATCAGCGACGTGTCCCAGCGGGAGGTTATTGGCGATCACCAGATGATGCACCAACGCCAGAGCCAACACCAGATCAGCAGGCCCACGCTCAGCCAACGATTTCCGCTCTTGATGGGCCCAGCCCAACCCCGGGCTCGGGTTGACCAGGTCTAAGACGAGAGGCAATAGGTGACCATCGTTTTCTGCGGCACCGCGGAGGTAATTCCGCTCCACAGCAGCCGGATCAATATCGAAGGCCAGTGTAAATATGCTTTCACGACTCGCCAGGAGACTAAAACGTCCTGTGTTGGCCCCCAAGTCCCAAACAGTCTCAGGTCCGACTTGGTCGATGAGGCGAGCAACTCCCTGCTCTTTATGGGTAAGGGCTTCCGGGGTGTAGTTAGTCTCCTCGTAATAATCGGCCCACTCTGTACCGGCTGCTCTCCACTCCAGCCGTTGGATCCCCTTGTAGAGGGTGGTGAGCAATCCCAACATCCCCCTCTCCCCTACCTGTCGCCTTTGCGCGACGGCGTTCTCTTCTTCCCACTGCGCTGTATTCGCATAACGTTGCTGCGCCCGCGCGTGAAGATGAATGTGCATAAGAAGGAAGGGACGCAGATAGGTAGATCGAGGCAACAACTTACTGGCGAGATCCAGGGGAACACCATCCAGATGGATTCTCAGCAGCTGACTCAGGCGCACATCACGATGGGCCATCAGCGCCAGGGGTGCCAGGAAGTGCTGACAAAACTGCCGATAAGCGGCCCAGGGCCTTCCCACTTGATAGGGCTCGAAAGAGAGCGTATCAATGAATACAGGGTTGCTCCCTATGAACTGGATGTTGTACGCACTACAATCCTTGAGCGACATATCAAAACGCAAGGCACGGCGCTGAATCCGCAACGTCAGCAACGCGGCATCTCGCAGCTGGCTGAAGGACCACTCATAGGGGTAGGAGATAAAGGGCACGACTGCCGGTGCCAGCACCCGATAAGCATCCTCTGTCAAAGCAAAGGAGGGATCCACTTCCTCGTGGGAGATCAGCCAGCCCTTCTCCACCAATTGCGCATACAGGCCAGATTCCATCAGCCGGTCGTAGCTCGATTGATACTGCCGATTCACCTGACGAAGAACACGTCCCTCCCGCTCGAATACGAAACCGCTGGGATCACGGAAGGAGCCGGGATTAATCTCAGACATCAATATCGTCTTCTCCGGAATCTTTGGTGAAGAAACTTTTCACTTTACCCCAGTAAACCTTGAGCAGAAATCCGGCACCGACCAGCGCCCCAATAAGCAACTGGAACAGAAAACTCCCGGTGCCGGGGTCAAGATACGCATCGACCCGCGCAGGAAAAAGTAAGCTCAACACGACCACCACTGCTACAATAGACAATATATCTCTCGGTTGCATTTCAGCCTCCTGTTAATCGCTGCTCCTTAAAACTGCTTAAGTTCCCTCTGAAAATCGAAGAGAACCGCCCACCTCTAACTATTATACTACCTACCATCAGATCTGCCCGCCCCCTCATAGTTTGGGGAATAGGACCTCTCAACATCTGCTTCGACTCTGCGAACTACCAAATACCACCCCAAAAACCAGCTCGCCATCCACCAATACCACAACTGATCCATGCTGGAGAACAGAGAGACCCCCATCAAAGCCACGTAGGCCCCCAGCAGACCGCCTGTGGCCCAGGATAGCCGTCGCCGGGTCAACCAGATCAGCGCTTGAACTATCGCCAACAGAGAGACGGTATGATCGAAGGTCCAGCCGTAAGCAGCCGTGGCGACCGAAACTAGGACTAGGACCGGAATCTGCTCCGTCCAATCCCACTCGACGCGCTGCGTGCGCCAGTAGAAGAGAAACCACAAGGCTCCGAAGGCCGAGGGAACAAACTGGAGCCAGAACTTCTCAACGCCCAGCCAGACTCGCAAGAGCGCGCCGAAGGTCGGCGTGGCCCACTGTGCGGGCGGATAGTTAGCCAGGGCGTAGGTGTACTGATCGATCAACGCCGGGTTGACAGCCCATACTACTCCCATCGCAGCGATCAGCGTCAAGCCAAATCCGCCCAGGACCACCCACCGTTGGCGATCCAAGGCCCAGAGCACAAGCGCCAGACCGAAGAGATAGAGCAGATGGGGTTTGATGGTGATCAAGGTCGCACAGGCACCCGCGGCCCACCACCGCTCCCGGCGGGCAAAGTACAGAAAGCCTGTCACACCCAACAGCAGCAGCGGCGCGATCTGCCCAGCTTTCAGGACGTGAAGGGCCGGCCCAAAGGTGAGCGCAACCAGCCACGCCATCCAGCGGCGCTCGGGTGCGCCCCCGTAGACCCGCCACCCCCAATCGGCAGCGAAGAAGATAATACCGAGATTCAACAGCAACCAGATGAGACGGCTGAGCGGGTAATCCAGCCAGCTCAGAGGCATCGCCAGGGCCAGCGTCCACGGCGGATTCCACATCATGATGGGTACTCCCTCGGTACGTCCCACGCCGATCTGCAGCGCCGCCATCTGGTCGGGATCGTAGGGATTGCCGCCCAACAGATTCAGCCGCCCCGCCGACCAGTACTCGACGTAATCGTCGAGGAAGAGAAACTGGGGATCCATCAGCCGCTCCATAGCTAGGCGGGAAAGGAGCAGCAGAGCAGCTATCAGTATAATGACGACCAGGGACTTATAGACCAGAGACTGACGAAAATCACCGCGCATGTTCACCTCCCCCACCTGCCGGAGTCTTACGCGCTTCCAGCAGTTCCAAACCCATCCAGAGCGTCAAGCCTGCCATCATCACCACGGTGCCGTGAACTGGCGTAAAATCTCGCAGTCCGTACTCGGTAATCAGGACAAAAATGGGGATTCCCCCAATTATAGCCAGCGCCGGCAAATCTAACCTTTGCTGCGAATGGAGATAACGGCCCATCAACAACAACGGCAGAATCAGCAACACCCCATCGTGAGGGTTAAGATGCAAGCTAAAGAATATACCCAGGACCAATCCGAGCGCCAGTCTCAGGTCAAACATGGCCTTCCCGGGCGTCATCTGAGGATACCACAACCCCACCAGCAGCAGCATTGCCAGCAGGAACCCTACCAGACTGATTCTCCCGATCAACTCACCGTAGGAATTCCCCAGCCCTAGCGTAAGGACGCCCCGCAGATTATACATGACGGCAGGATAGACACCCAGACGATCCACCAACTGCCCCGAGCGCGCAACAGCGTCCACGAAACTTGACCATATTCCAGGACCCAGTGCCAGGGTAGTCAGGGCAACAATGACAAGTCCAACGATCAGAGCCCCCAGCGCAACCCGCCAACGGCGTTGGATTAACACAAATATGCCGATGGGAAGGAGTGCCTGAGGACGGATCGTACCCAGAGCCAACCAGAACCCGCCGCGTGCGGGTTTTCCCCTGACCAGCGCAGCGTAGATTTGCATTAAGCAAAAGAGTGTTAGTAAGGATGAAGTTCCTTGTAACAAAGCGCGCATCACGTAGGGAAGGGCCACCATGGCACTAATAAACAGCCGTCGCTGAGGGAGCAACCAGCCGTCCATCGATCTCCAGATCAAGACCAGCGCGCCGATAAGGAATCCAATTTGAAGAGCTACCCACGTCCCAAACGCAACAGGAAGCGACAGATAGGCCAGCGGAAGCAACAGGAGAGAAAAATATGGGGGGTAATTGAAGGGCAGCACCCCGTCGAGGAAACTACGACCGTCCAGCAGTGCCTGCTGGTACTGCGCCTGGACGTCGAGATCGTAAAGTAAATCCCCCTGACCGTCGCGCACCAGCGCAGCGCCGGTGTAATAGGCGGTGAAATCAGCACGCCAGAGGAGATCCTGCCGGGCAGCGAGCACCCCTAATCCGGTGTAGCTGATAACAATACCAATATTAATCCAGAAAAGCAAAGTGAGCAGTCGATTGCAATATTGCTGGAAGAATGCTTTAAGTTGTGACACACATCATTCCTTTGTAACAGGCAGATGATCTACACGCCAAAGTATGAACAACAGGACAGAAACACACACAGGCCAAAAGTATGTCAATAACGCAGCTAGAGGTGAAACCTCCAAACGAGTGCCATGGGCGAAATTGACATTGCTAAGACGGCAGATGATCTCCGTCATAGAGTCCACATAAATAAACATCAGCACCACACCCATAAAGCTCAATAAGGTCAGCTTAAGCGGAAAATCACTCCTCCTAAGCCGGTAATACAAGAGTATCAGTGGAAATAGCAACCAAGTGAAGTAATGAATCCACGCGACAGGATTTACAAATATGCTCACCCCCATAAGGATAGCATAGGCTACATCAAAAGTGCGTGCTCGCCATGCTAGAAACAGACCACAAAACAGGAATATTACCAGCACGCCATAAGTAACCCACGGAGCAAGCTCGGGCAGGAAAATCAGCGGCGGTGCTTCGATACTTAGAAACACTGGCGAACCTGTAGTTTCGAAGAGACGCCATCCCACGGTCCATAGGGAGAAATTATAAGTGAAACGTAACTACTCAGGCATCCTGGGA
>NPIE01000361.1_pt1 | contig 69925 bp, 53 predicted proteins | sample 8637661 | NCBI WGS metagenome assembly NPIE01 (sample SAMN07420842, study PRJNA396082) | bioreactor metagenome | isolation source: sample BA12 brine-fed electro-methanogenic bioreactor BA | place: Japan: Kochi | collected 2016-12-09 | reverse complement strand
GTTTAGTTTTTTCAGGACTTGACAGTTTTCGAGAAATTCATTTATTTTCTTTGAACATGGCGGAGGAAACGCCAAATCGGTTAACCATGCACATGCACATCTAATTCTAACTAATCAGTATATATTTGAAGATATGTGCCAAAAATTACAAAGATATTGTATATCTTTCCAAACTATAACTTTCCCAAATACAAATATTATCGAGAATACGAAAAAGCACATTGATACACATGAATATCTTTTGTTTAGACAGGAAGATGAAGGAATATTAATTTCTAGTAAAGATCAAGATATAAAATCCCAATTCTTCCGGATTTTACTTTCTGAAATCTTTTTTCCAGAGAAAGCTTTTATTAATTGGAAGAAAATGTCCCAATCAGAAAGAGCTATTATACAAAATCGTCTTAAAAATACATTGTCAAAATTCTCATAATACAGAGAGATTTTATAGTGATGTGATCTCCTATAGTTCGACACCGTCTAGAACCTTAGAATTTAGAAGTAGGAATAAGTTTTTCACGAAAACGGCTGAGAGGATATTCGCTGAGCACCTTAAAGACAGAAAAAGCGAAATCGATTCAGGCGAAGCAGAAAAGCTTCTAAAAGTGCAGGCATAAAATTAATAACATCATTTAGCTTCCACAATCTCAACCTCATCCGTCTCCAATGCCGTCGTCTTAAGATCCTCCCTCTTCCAGCTTTTCCAGTCCCTGCCTAAACTAAGCCCTTTGCCAGAATCCTCCTCCGATTCGTAATCCCACCATATCTCAGCATAACCCTCCTCGTAAAAATCCTCACCCTCTACTCTATCCGCCACACAGAACTCATCCTGTACAAGCTTATATTTCTTTCCATCATGCTCTAAATTTTCCGGCATAGGCTCCTTGAATGGATATTGGAAGATCCCCCCAAGCCCGGCGTACTCATAGTCGTCTGATATGAAAAATCTGTACTCATTATTTCCAGCATCATCTACAAGCACTTACTTATTATATGGGGTCTGCATCTTGGCCTGTCTCCAAACTATATGCGTAAGCACTTTATAGGTTTTTTCCTTAATTTTAATTTTATAAAAATTTACCTACGTTTCTACGTTTCTCCGTCTCTCGCATACTCACATTATATCTTAGAGTGTTGCAATATGCAAACTAGCGGCTTTCTTGATATAATTAAAAACGAGGATTATTTAAGATGGAAATTCCAATCTACATGTTTATCGGGACGGCGACATCTTCTCATCAAATAGAGGGGGGACTCAAAAACAGTTGGAGCGAGTGGGAAGCTAAGCGTGTAAAAAAGCTTTCCACCGGCTTAAAAGGCCCAGCAGACAATTATCTCTCCAATTCAAGATATTCATGCGATAGTTTCACGAATTGGCAAAAAGATATTGGAGCAATAAAACAGATGGGGCTCAATGCATACAGATTTTCAATCGAATGGTCAAGAATATTTCCCGAAAAAGGCAAGATAGATCATGAATCTATAAAATATTACAAAAACCTCATTAAAGAGCTAAGAGCGAATAACATAGAGCCAATTGTAACCTTATGGCACTGGACAATACCAATCTGGCTTGATCGAGAAGGTGGCATTACTTCTAAAGAGTTCCTTAAGCAGTGGCAAATCTTCGTAAATCTTATAGTAAGAGAAATGTCGGGCCTAGTCGATTACTATATCACCGTGAATGAGCCGGAAGTATTCAGCTCCCAGTCACTTTTATTAGGCAGATGGCCTCCCAACAAGAGATCGCTTTTGAAATTTTTCAAGTTTTACGTGAGAATTTTTCCAGAAATGCATAAATTCGCATACAAATCTATAAGAAAGCACAACCCGACTGCAAAAATATCTTTTGCAAAAAATAATGCGTATTTCGAGCCATATAATAATCTTCCGTGGAATAGACTCTCAGCCAAAGTAGCCAGCTGGTATTCGAATTGGCTTCAGCTAGATCTCGTACGAGATTATCTAGACTTTATAGGACTAAATTTTTATTTTCATAATAAAATTGGGATTTTAGGGATACGAAATGATAATGACCGTGTAACGGAAATGGGCTGGTGGTTCAAGCCCGAATCAATATATGAGGCAATCATGCAGCTACATAAGCGATACGATATGCCCATAATGGTAACAGAGAACGGGCTTGCCACAAACGATAGTGATGAACGCAAAGATTGGTTAAGAAAAACATTCAAAGCTCTAGAGCGAAGCAAGAAAGATGGTGCAGATATAATTGGATATCTACACTGGTCATTACTTGATAACTTTGAATGGACGGAAGGCTTCGAGCCAAAGTTTGGACTTGTTTCTGTAGATCCTATAAGTAAGAAGCGAACCGTAAAAGAATGCGGTGAATATTACGGTCGTTTAGCATCAAAATTTGACCTCTAAAAAATTGACGTAGCTGTATATATTCTGTCAAAGTTCAGTACTTTTTAATGTTTGATCAGTAAAATATGCTCATATGAGCAGAAAAATATTGCTGATCGCTTTAACAATAATCGCACAGGCGCTGCTTCCGACCAAAACAGCCGCACTTGAAGCTGGATATGTGCAGATAACCGAAGATAGCTACGTGCAATCAAACTACCCTCATGCTCTACCATGGGATAACCGGAACTTTTATATCGGTTACGACACACATTACGGCAAAGGTCGCACCAGGGCATTCTTCAAATACGATTTCGACAGCGTGAATTCTGTATTGCCAGGCAACGACAGGCTTGTAGAGGCTAAACTTATGATATACGAGTATGTAAGCTCCAGTTCGGAACAGTATACTGTCAATCTTCATCGTCCAAGTACAGGCTGGAGTGAAAAAAGCCTCAACTGGAACAGCCAGCCGCCTACTCAGTACAAATCGTCGACGATATGGGGCAATGGGACAGGTTGGAAAGCTATAGACGTTACGGATCTCGTGGCTGACGACCTAGAACAGGGCGTCAGCTACGGAATTGCACTAACTTATCAAAACGAAAACTCGCCCGGCGGCATATTCTGGTCTACTTCATGCCGACTTGCGCCCGATGCACCGATCTGCCAAGATGGACAACAACCTTATATAACAATTAGCTACGACAGCACCCCTCCCAACCAGCCGCCTTCCGCTCCCATCCTGATTTCCCCTAATAATGAATTAGTAACAAATGATGAGGAGGTGACCTTCAGCTGGGAGAAAAGCACCGATCCGGAAAACGATTCTATATATTATAAACTACAGATCGCTCGAGATGCGCAGTTTGAAGATGTAATTATAGATCCAGGTTTAAAAGCTCAAAGCTCAATTCTTATAGATCTCTCAGTGTTTGATGATGGGACTTTTTACTGGGCTGTCATGGCGACAGATCGCACAAACGACCCTGCCAGGTACGTCCTGTCGGAAATAAACAGCTTTGCAGTCGATCGCACTGCTCCTGACATTCCTGTAATCGAGCCCCTCCCACCCTTTAACGGCAACGACTGGCTTATACTCAAGTGGCTGCAACCGTTTGACGCAAATCATGGCTATCCCCTACTTTTTGAAATCGAGCAAACAGCTCAGAAAGATCCTGAGTCAGCTACAATTCACACGACAGACGAGCAGTTTATTAAGCTTACAGATCTGGAAGAGATAGTGTATTGCCTGCGAGTTCGCACGACAGATTATGTGGGAAACAGCTCTGATTGGTCAGATGGGATTTGTATACAGCAAGATTACTCGTATCCCAGGATATCCGGCTTCTCGATAGATGAGCAGTTTCTTTCTCCATACTCAAGCCCGGGTGTACAAGATCTCGCAACGATAAAATATGACATCACAGAGCAAAACATTAAGGATGCACGCATTATCGTCTTAGATAAAAATCACAACGAGATCCTGCAGTCCCAGCTGACCGGAAATAGTGGAGAGGTAAGGTTTCCAGCTGATCAATATTTAATAGACGGCAAATATTTTGCTTATCTAATTGCCGCTGATCAGACAGGAAAATATTCCCGTACTGATTTTCTGGAAATATACATCGACAACTACCCGCCTATGATACCCAAAATAGAGATCATGGATTTTCGCAAAATTTATAACCAGAGCGATATCCCTATTAGAGTTCTCACTGAACAGTACACCCACAATGAGATGTTTCTAAATGATGAAGAAATAGAAAAGTGGCATAAACAGCCTGTATTCAATTACTCTCTTAAAAATAGAATGCGTGAGGGACAAAACATTATTAGAGTAATTACAACGAACAGATACGGAAACAGTGCTACTGGGCACAACATACTGCTTTACGATTCCATTCCTCCGGGCAAACCGACATTAGATCTGCTCCCCTCCTCCAATATGCTCCACGGCAGAATATTTGGCAAAGATTATCGCAAAGCATATATCTATAACAATGCCGGACTTCACAAAGTTGTCAATGCCACCAGCTCCAACGTTGTCCTTGAAACAAGCCTGATCGGTAATACAAACTACTCCTACACCGTTATCCTCGAAGATGAAGCAGGAAATAAGAGCATCGCCAGCGATAAAAAAAGCTACTACCACTCCTCGATAAATCCTTTAAGCTCTAGAATCTCAAGCACGCAGTTTTTTAATAAGACAAGTGCGATAAAGATGTCGGAGCAAATCTGTACAATAAGTATAAACCGAGAGCTCAGGAAAGTTGCTCTGGAAAGCTGCACTCTCCAGAAACCCAGGATTACCAAAGTGCATCATTCCGCTCTAAGCGACACTGAATTTTTAATACAGGCAGAGATAGCTCACAACCCAGAGTTCAAGCTAATATTTATACAGTATGAGTGTACACCCCGGAGCCTATTTGATCCTCGTACCTGGTTCGGTTGTGTAGAAAGAGTAAAACGCACAGGATCAATTTTTTCCAAATCCGTAGCCAACTTCTCAGTGCAAGTCGAGGGAGAAAAAAAACAGATCTCCACTATCAACTCCTCTCCTGACAATTTATACAAAGTCGACTTTAAATCTACTAAGGATCTCGGGGGCAGAAAGCTTTCAGTAACAGCTTCAGCTTATTTAACCTATGCCATATCGGAAGTTTCTACCATTAAGATAGGACGCACAACTCCATCAAGCAATCCTGTTGCCATACCAAAAGCAGTTAATGTAAACACCTCCGGGGAGAATAAGCCTTTTCGATTTCCCTTTGCACGGCATATCGGCGTGACACAGTGGTACGGTGACACCAAGTATCAAAAGCCTCATCGGGGTATAGATTTCGGGGCGTATCGGGAAAAACTTTATGCGATGGCCGATGGATATATCGTACGGGCGGGGTGGGAAAACACAAGTAATCGTTGCCTTAGCGGTGGGAATGTAATGCTTATCAAACATGATAACGGTTATCACACATTATACGCACACATGGAGAATTTCAACAAGTCGAACGGCACCCTATGGAAGGTCGGGGAGAGAGTGAAAAGAGGTGATCAAATCGGACTAAGTGGTAACACCGGGCTTTATAACTGCAAGAAGCTTGGATATCATCTGCACCTTGAGACACGAACAAAAGCCGCATGGAAAAGCGACGTTAACCCAGTGCCACTAATCGATGTCGATTGGAATTTAATTCCTACTCTTGGTGTCAAAGCAAATCCAGGACGGCTCACGGGTCAGAACCCACACCCGGAATTTTAATTAATTTTTTATTAAATAAATATGAAAAAAAAGCTGGCACTGATAATCATTAGCCTGCTACTCCTAATCTTCCTACTCTTAGGATCACTATTGATCTATAAAGCCATGCACATATCTCCAAAAGGAACAGTTGAAACAACGCAAGTTGATACCGGGCAGAATCTCCTTGCCACGATAACCGACATCGAACGCATAGAAACCGTGCTTTGGCAAAATGACAGTGGGTTAATAATGGTTGATCACGAAAATAATGTTTATCTGTACAATCTTAGCAGCCACAACAGTCGGCAATTAGCTCGCCTTCCCACCGATACTATAGTCGGGATAAACAATAATGAGGAGATTATCAAATGTCAGACAGAGATTTTTGAAATTTCCGAGCCTGACGAGATCGCCACAAAAATAACCGTAAGCGACCTCTCCGACAATATCATCGCAGAAATAGAAACTACAGAAACAATTACGCCCGTAAACTGTAGCGACGAAACCATTTTTGCTACTCCAGCATACTATTTTCTCGAAGAGGAATTCTTTCAGATAAATATTTTGACCTCTAACAAAGAAGATAAGCTGTTTAGCATATCGCCCATCGAGCAGCTGCCCGGTAGATACCATGAGATCACCGAGGATAAAATCCATTTCCTTGATAATATTAATGCTCTCTCTACAAATGTCGCACTAAAAGATGATCTTTTTATTCTGGATTTCTCTATTTCCCAAAGCCTTGAGAAAATCGCCATATTAACAGTCGCAGGAGATATTCTTATCTTTGCATCCGAAAAATAGTACCCTAACCTGGAGTGCTCTACTCTCTTACCATTCTTAGATAGTTAACGTGCTCCCTCTGTTGCTTACGAATTTCCCGACCAAATCTTATGTGCTCTATAACCTGCAGAACCGTAGTTATCACAAGAAGAAAATATACGTTTTGCATAGCACTTTCCGCCCGTATCTCCTGTTCCTGTATGAGGAAAAGTATCCCGGTAAGTAGCTGCAAGATAGTTGCGACGCCAACTAATCTGGCGTCTATTTCGTAAATAACGGAGAGGAGGAAGACAACTATCAGTACAGCATAGAGCCAGTTCCAGATTAACCCCAGAAGGAGCATAACGATTAAAAGTAAAAAGAATAGGAGCGGTCTTACAAGAATCGCCCTAAAAGCAGTTAAAGACACATCCCACAGCTGATAAATTATACTATACTCAAAAGGGTCCGCTGTAAATCCGGAAACTTCACCAAGCGCTTCTCTCCTTATATAAGTCACAAAGGGATAGTGTCGCATAATCTGCCAGGCTGCTTCAATTCCATCCTGTAAATTTAAATCTGCGAAAGTCTGAAGCTTAACATCGCTGGGTGAGTCAGGAATAGGACAGATAGTTACCACAGCAATCCGCTCATCCACTTCGTATATTTTATCGCCTGCATAAACTATACTTGTAAGTTTTTCAATGAAATCTGGTTGGATAAGTGTATGATGATTAAAAATGATCACATCATCACTTATATGTTGCAATCCTCTGTTTAATGATCCAATAAATCCAAGTCTGTTTCTATTTCTCAGAACAAGAGCCTTACCCGAACTCTCGAGTTGCTTTAAATACTCCTTAAACCCCAACTCCCTGGACAAATCGTCTACAATAATGAGTCGATAATCGCAATCAGAAAATCGTTCCACTCTATCGATACAAAGCTGTAGCTCGGAAATAGAATCTCTTGCAGCTACAAGGATATTAATCATAGACGGCCCCTTTTAGACTACTTTATTACCACTCTTACATTACTTTTTCGCTCAGTAAGATCATCGAAGCCACTGACCTCATATCTACTCTCACCGCCGTCGTAATCACCGGAGTTAGCCGTACGAACTAGATAGTAAACGTCCGACTCAGCCTGATACTTTCCGCCTACATACTTGTACCGAGGGGTAATCGTAACTGTACCGTAAGAGTATCTATAAAAATTGCCTGGCCAATTATCATAATACTTGGCACGTATCTCTACAGGAATTGAGTATGAGTAGTTCTCAAGTACTCTCAATCCTGCTGGCAGTTCATCTTTTACTACCAGATTTGAATCAATATCACCCTTATCGATTTCTAGTCTTACGACATAATATTTTCCTTCAATAAGTTTGTCAGGCTGCACTACTTTGCCACTATCCAGATCGATATAGCTTCTTTCTATCTTTTCACTCTGAGCGACATGGCTGTCATCCTGCTTTAGCACCTTTATGATTACAAAAACCTCGCCAATCACCCTGCCATCTTTAGATTGGAGCTTTACCCTGTTCTCCCCATCAGATAGCTTCTCCAGCGGTATCGAGTAGATACATCCTCCTGTTTTTTTAGCATCAGAAATATCCAGCTGCTTCACTTTGACACCATTAACGAAAAGCTCCAGCTGTCCTGACAGATTTGTATCGCCAACTCCATCCTGCTCGGCAGCTGCAAGTACATAGCTTATCCTTCTGAAATCCTGCCTGCTATTTACAAGCTTCATATTCCTCTCCAGAAGCCAATTTCTTACTTTATATTTAAGCTGCCACTGATCAAGTGGTGCTAGCGCCAGGTAAACATTGCTGGTAATTATATCGGAGCTGACCTCTTCCCTGTACTGCGAATCCACATCCTTCCAGTAAGTATGCCTCTGCCCGCTCTCTGCGGTATCATTTAAGTAAGGTAACAGCTCCTGTGCATTTCCAGTGCTACCCAGGTTATTATACGTCTGCATCAGTATAGATATGACAAACGGAGAATTAACAAGCTCAGACTGCTCAAAAGCCTCTCTTGCAACAGGCATGTACTGCCTTGCCAAATCCGGCTGTATATGTGCAATTCCGTTTATCGCCAGAATCTTGCTCTCAAGAGGATATTTATCGTCACCCAGTATCGATAGGAAGTAGACCTTAAGTAACTCTAGCTTTGCGTTATCTACTGTGAAGCCCTCTTTTTGCATCTGCCCTGCAGCCTGTGCAGCAAATACAGATGACTCCAAGCTCTCCGCATCATAATCAAACCAACCAAACCCTCCACTCTCGGCCTGATTCTCGATCATCATCTCATAATACTCCGTTACTTTCTCATAAATATTCTCTTGAGTATAGTAAGTAATCCCAAGCTCTTCATAATTCTTATACATATAAGTGTAGAAAAGCAGAGAGTTCGCAAGTTCTGTTGTGGATTTAATATTGGCTGAGGAGATTGACACAAAATCCTGCACCGGGAATGATGGAGACAAGCACACATCTACTTTTGTCAGCTCATCGCTAATGTTGCCCACATCTATATCCATCGACAACTCCTTTGCACCTGACTCCGTTCCATCAAGAAGGCCCGAATTAACTTTGCTGCTAGTAACGGATGCATTATACACAGGGATGGTAGCAACAGATTGATTCGTTTTTTGACCGTTTATTACCAGATAGGGTTGAATCTCCAAGTTCCGTGCAGTAATATTTGCCGGGACACGTATAGTTGTTTTAATCGTCTTGATGGAGTTGCGATCAATCTGCACCGCTTCCTCCCAGTTACCGCTCTCACAGCCAGAGCAGTCAAACCCTATACGCCCGGAAAATTTGTCCGAGTAGTTTTTCAGGACAAGCTGTATATCAACCTTATCTGATCCTCTGATAAAGTCAGGCATAGAAACGTCTACGAAACGATCCATTTTACTAACTATCTTTGTGGTACGGTATCCAAGCCTATCTTTATCGTCAGTAGACCTGGCCATAATAGCCCAGCTCGTAAGATTATTTGGCATTGTAAATTTCACTGTTGCCCTGCCTCGACTGTCTGTAAGAATTTTAGTAAAACGAAGCTGATTCCTCTCTGTCTTGGCAGTAGCACCGTAGTTGCGAAAAATCCGGCTATCAGACATAATTGACTCATCATCATAATGATCCCCACCGACCCCATAAACGAACGAGTGGATTGGATAAGATCCGAAATGCCTGCCCCACTCAGAATTTCGCCCTGTGTAAAATATGTTTGAGCAACGTCCTATAAGATCCCTGGCACCACCCTCTACCACGCAGTTCTGCATACCCCCACTCTTGGCCAAATCGACTATTCTCTGATCCAGAACATCAACCTCAATCATAGTCGTTATGGCATTTCCTCTACTATCCTTGCTGACTAAATTCAGCGTAACTTCTTCTCCGGGCTCATACTGTTTTTTATCTGCTTCTACTTCCAGATGCACGATTGAGCCAGCATTTGCTACAGGAATATATGAGCAAGTAAATATAAATCTTTTATTGTCATCTTTACTATCTGGACTGCCCAGCTCATCACGCTCAGGAGAGTATCCCACGGCATAAGCACATACCGTCACTCCCTGCACCGCATCCGAAGGCACAGTAAATTCTCCGGCATGATCACCATCCAGCTTCACTGTCCGCCAATCAGCAATCCCCGCAGACTGCACGAATATAGTAGCATTATTATACTTATCGGTTTGGATCTCATAGCGAATTTTATCTCCCGGCGACAAGCTTCCCTCTTCATTCAAAATATTTAATCCCAAAGTAGGACTGTACTGCCCGCCTTCACCAAGGACCACATCCGTCACGTTGATAATATTCTCATATTTCTTCGTCAGCCCACCCGTCTCTATAATAATATTGTAATAGCCCGAATCTAATTCCGGTGTCACATAGTCAACCTTCCCATCACCGCCAGTGCGAAGCGTAGTAGAATCAACTTCTTTTTCTGTAATAATCTGGCCCTCGGGATAGATCATAGATTTTGTTTCCTCATCGTAGTACGGCTCTCCTGGTACAAATTCGCGAACATTTTGCATCAATCGTACGTCAAACTCATACTCCGGCAAGCTGTCTCCCCTCCATAATCTGTCAGCTAACAGCTTTATCCTGGCACTCTCTCCAGGCTTAGTTGTCCTGTCTACAGATTCCCGGAGTCGCACATTCTGCTCGTAATTTGCCACGAGTATAAACTGCTGTCCAACAGTATTGTCACCCTCATCACGTATCTGAACTGCTACTGCCCTGAATAAGTCATCAGTATACTCAGGTTGTATTTTATACTTGAGCTGCCACTGGCCGTTTACATCAAGTGTCAAATCTTTTTTATCCATAACGCTCGTACCATCGTCACCCGCATAGTAGTAAAGTTCATGTATATGCTTGGCGTAATCTTCATAATCGACCACGGATCTTTCCATCCAGGACTGATCAAACTTCGCCTCATAAAGTACAAGCGTAAGCTTCTGGTCGACAAGAGGCATGCCGGAGTAATCTTCTCCAACGACCTTTATACTGATCTCATCATTTCTAAGAGCTGTATCGGTATCTACTTCCAGCGTGTATAAATGATTTGCCTGTGCCCTCTCCTCAACCAGTATAGACTTATACCCTATTTTCCTGCCCTTATACTCGACTTCGATTTCATAATACTGACTTTCGCTGTTAGAAGGAATCTTGAATCTTCCATTTATATAGCCGTACCGATTATCAAGAACTATATCTTTTCTCTGGCTGAAGTTGTTTTCACCATAGACATAAACTGTCACTTGTTCCCCCTCGAGTGAGCGACTTTCAACACCTCCGGCTATTTTCTTTATGAAGACAGAGTACTCCACCTGATCACCTCTGGCGTACAGATCCTTGTCAGCCTCAATATTAGCCAAATGCGTGCGAGTCGTGTAATTAGAGTTGAAATGATACGACGCCCTGTTGCTTGCCAGCACTGTGCCGACATCAGTTTTTACCTTAAGCAAATCGCAGCTATCGATCTTGAAATATCCATTGTTATCACTTTTACCGTTACAATCAACCAGCTCACTTCCAGCCCCAACAAATCTATCTTTATGCGTATTATAGCCTGTTATCGTAGCGTTTTTTACAAGCTGTTCTTTCTCCATGTTCCATACCCATCCCTCCAGTTTGCCATCTAAATAGCTACTGAATACACCAACTGACGAGTACGAGTAAACTTTTATTATGCTCTCATTATTCTTACTGTTTGAGTATTTTAGTATATAGTTTCCATATCGCTCCGGTTTGTACTCGAAACTTTTCCCCATCCAGTCGATATCACGATACTGCTCGCTCTTTACTAGCTTAGCTTCGTTTGGAACCGCCTTGAGAACACCGTCAGTGTACAGTATCGATTTGATTAGATCATCATCGCTGATAGAATACACACTTACAGTGAAAAGTGTATCATTTGGAAATCCTCGCTGGTAGAGAGTTTCGTTTATATTATCAGTGATCGAAATATGAGTACTCTCCTGATAGTTTAGCCCCATGTACTGATCATTTTCGAGAAGCTTGCCTTTGCGATTTCGTGCTGTAGTTTTAAAGCTTAATTTGCTATCGTAACTGATCTCCTCCCCCTCCAGGCTCTTTATCCCTCTTCGTATAAGGACAGTGTACGCTGTATTGATAGTCATCGGTCTTGACGGTGCAAATACAACCTTTGTGCCGTACTGTGTAAACTTACCCTCGATTTCAGGGAATATATCTATATTCTGTCGCACAGATTCCATATCGATATTGTTTTTATTGAACTCGAGCTCAATTGTGCTATCGTAAGGAACATCTTCACGCCCATTTCTCGGTGTACTGCCTAAAAGGGCAAACTTCGGATTAACTGTATAGCTCCAAACCAGGTCGTTTATCAGCACAGCCCCGTTACTAAACTGAGTACCAGAAGGTATAATAATCTTATACTCCTGCCCTTCCTCTAGATCTCCCACTGGAGAGATCGTTAACTTCTGTTTCCCCTCCTCACTTTTCAGCTCACTAATTTCGAATTCAACCTCAGGCTCGATTTTGATTATTTTTGTAAGGCTACCCTTTATCTCTCCATCTATCTCCATCGCAAATTCATTTTCAGCGGTAAGGTATCCGGACTGGGTGTAGTTGGATGGCTGCATACTCATCTGCGGAGCGGATGGCATAGCTCTATAGTCAGATATGGAGCTTTTCTCGCCCCATGGAAACTTCAAGATCCCTGTCATGAAAAGTACACCGACAACAAACAGGAAAGTTGACAGCGTAGCGAGTGAGGCCCAAATAATCTTTCTCCCAGATCCATTTGTATTTCGATTTTTATTAAATTTTGTAGATTTTTTGCGGATCTGCTCAGCAAGAGAGAGATTCGATTTGTTTTCCTCTTCGCTGACGGCTTTGTTCTCGATTTTATCTGCGACCTTTGCATCAAGAGGGGAGAGATCTTCCGAGCTTTCCACCTTCCTTAATTTTTTAACTAACTCTTCGATTTTGCTCATTTAACTTTAATGCTTATAACTTATCGCCCAATCTTTGGACTGTTTCCTTTAATTTATCTATCGCTCTATAATATCTCATTTTTACCGCTCCCTCTTCCTCTTCTAAAACCGTAGCTATTTGAGAAAATTTCAGATCATCCATAAGTCGAAGTGTTATAACCTCCCGATCCGTGCAATCCAAACCATCAAGTCCTGCTAGTACACTTTCGTACTTCTCTCTTTCAATCATATCGTCTAGCACACCGTCCTCTGATACCATAAGCATGTCAAACAGCTCCCCATCCTCACTATCTCTCACTTTCGCCACATTAGACTCCTTCTTGCGGTAAGTATCGATTACTTTGTTTCTTGCTACAAAATAGAGCCATGCCTGTATCCGTTTGGCATCCTTGCATAAAAGTATATCCTCATTTTCAAGTAGCTTCATAAATACTTCCGCCGCTATATCCTCCGCCAACTCAGTCGATGCCACCTTTTTCCTAATATACCAATATATCCGCTCTCTATGTTTGTAGTATATACGAGTAAATATGCTATTTCTCTTGCCTAATTTATCTTTCATATATATTTACGTTTTTGTAATTAGAAAGTAACTAAAATAAGGAAGGCTGCGATGATGGTCTGTTTCCTTTCTCTTCGAAATCTTCCTTGACATTAATCATTCCATCTTCCCAATCGATCGGCATTTCCACGACAAAGCCAGATCTGTCGAGATATTTCACTTTACCATGCTCTTTTCCCCAGTCGTACAGCTCCATTGTTAGCCTGACATCTTCGTCACAATACTTTTTTAGCTTATCAAGCTCGCCAGCTGCATAATATTTTACAGCATCAAGTCCCGAACCGATCTTGCCCTTTCCCAATGTCGCCTTGCAAAGATTGTCTAGTTTAATACGAAATCCCGCTGCCTTTTGAAATGCGACCATGAGGTCCAACATCGGTATGTCCATGACTTTCTCGCCTAGGTAATTAGCAATTATTGGCATGTCAAACGAAATCAGATTGTACCCCGCCACCATATCAGTTGAAAACAGTAGATCTCCAAGCTTTTTATAATCCTCTGGCTTATCCCATATACTTGTAAGCTCTTTAGTATCGTAATCAATACAGCCAGCGTAGGATATCTCCATCTTTTTCATAGCGTCATCCCCATGCTCAAACACTCCGCTTTTTGTTTCTATATCTAAAAAGATCATTTGCTCCGTGATACTGGTTTTAAATTAATTACTTTGTCAAAAGCCTTTTCCTCAAACTTATCCTTGGATAGAATGATAACAGTTTTATCCGAAAGGAATTGTAGAATGTTTTTTAATATCTTTTTTCGATTTTGCTCATCGATAAATATAAACGGCTCATCCATTATATATATATCAGCTTTTTTATAAAGCATCCTCGCCAAAGCTATCCTCTGCCAGTAAGCCGGCGAGAGCTCCATCCCACCGTTAAAGAATTTACCCAGTATTTGATCGTCATCTACACCCAGGTTTTCCATTATAGTGTCAATTTGAGCAATTTTCTTCACCTCCTCATATCTTGCCTTCTTAATTTTGCTTGGATTTAAGTCTATATTATGTTTAATCGAGAAGTGGTAACGATTGAAATCCTGGTCAGTTATAGAAATTTTCTTTTTAAGCTCACCGCGTGCCAATTCACGAATAGAATGCCCATCGACCGTATAGTCCCCTGCCGTGATCTCATAAAAGCCACAAAGAACCCTCATTAACGTAGTCTTTCCGGAGCTGTCCCCACCGACAAAAAGCACTTTCTGCCCCGGTTTGACCGTAAAACTTAGATCTTCGAGTGGCTTTGTATCTTTATAATGGTATTTAAAATCGAGAGAATGAAACTGTATCTCTGGCACCCCATTGCCAAGCTTTTTATCGCCTGTAGACAGATCGCCAAACCCCTCGTACTCCATAAACTCATAATATCGATCTATATAGATGGCGTTTTTTTGCATCCAGAAAAGCTTGTTGAATATGTTAAAAGCCGCACTGTACGCTGTACGCATATAGTTAAAAAGAGCCTGAAAATCACCAATCGTCATTTTCTTAACAAATGCCATAAATATCAGAAAGATCGAATAAAATCTAAACACAGTCTGATCAAGCACGCCGAAAAACGTCTTATCAGTCCAGTAGTGCCAATTGTGTTCGTCTAACCCTCTATCTTGAGCCCGGAGCTTATTCCGGTACATTCTCTTAAGATTTTTAAACGTCTTGCTCACTTTGAGCTCAGTGAAATTGTTGTAATCAGTGAGAAGATTGAGCAGGTAGTTTATCAGCTTGACTCTGTAAACGTTCCTTTCTATGTATTTCGCAATTTTCTTCTGCTGCACCAGCTCAGAAATACACTCGGGCAGCACAAAGATGAAAACAAGCAGAGAATAAAAGCCTATCACATTGTAAACGAATCCGATTACAGAAACGAATCTGATGATCTGGCGAGCAAACTCGGTAAAATTTTCATATGCCCAGAAAATATTACTAACAGAGTATCCCTGTACATAAGCGAGCAAATCCTGAAATTTTTGATCCTCAACCTCCTGAAGATTTTGTGTACTAATTTTGCCTATGATATTATGCTGAATTTTCCTGAAATAGGTGCGGTGTATTTTATCTCGCAGGAACGACCTCATTGTCTGCGTCAGAAAAAGCACAATCCATAGAAAGAGGTCAAGAGTAAAGAACCAAAAAGCATCTGAATAGAAAAATTGTGTAAGAGTGAAGCTATCCCACTGCGTAAGAATTATCACCACTTCATCGATGAAACGACCGGCAATACCTATCGCATACATCTCAACTAGTATGCCGATGATAAAAAGTATGTCGCTTATAATAGCAAGACGTGGAGATGATTTGTATACAAGCAGTATTGCTCGCACTAGGTTTTTATTTTTTCTTTTCCTGCCGGTCACTTATATTGGATTAATGTGTAAAGTATGAAAGTGAAGCCAAGAGGCTTCTTTATCTTTTCCAAGTATAACAGCAAGTTTGGCAAACATCAAGTGGTATGGTCAACTTAGGCTGCTGCGAAAATGCTACTGCACTATTTCAAACCGAGCCGTTTAAACACATCCTTTGTGCCCTCTCCTTTTTTGGCCTTTTGCTGTTTTTCCTCTTCAGAGTGCAGTTTAGAGTCATATTTCTCTATGGTAAAAGAGAATGTCGTCCCTTTACCAACTTCGCTATCGACAGCAATCTCTCCACCATGCTGCTTGACCAGTCCAAAAGCCACATAGAGTCCAAGTCCCGTACCACCAGGGCGAACAAGAGAGACATTTTTGCTCTCACTTAGATAGTTATCTGCCCTGTAAAACTTCTCGCCTAGCTTAGCGAGATGCTCCTTTGGAATGCCAGGGCCTGTATCTTTCACATTTACTCGCAAGAACTTATCCTCTTCCTCAACAGAGATTTTGACAGCACCTTCTTGAGTGAATTTTACAGCGTTGCCGATAAGGTTGTCTATCACTTCGTACAGTCTTGTTTTATCTGCGAATATGTAAGGAATACGATATTGATCACGATCTTCGTCGCCCTCATGCTCAACCATTTCAATGTTGCTGAACTGCTCTGCATTTTCGAATATGATTTCCAGCTTTTTGCTATCCGCTTCCCGCTCATGGGCGTGAATGCTGTTTATGATCATAGATGATATGCTGATTTTCTCCTTGCTCAACTCTATTTTTCCCCCGTCTAGCTTGGCAGAGGATAGCAGTGCAGATATTAGCTTTAGTTCTCGCTGCATGCCATCTTTGACTCTTTCCATATACTTTCCATACTTCTCATCGATTTCCTGCAGCTCTTCTTCAGGCGCTTTTACTTTCTTTCGCACTTTAGTCCATAATCGTTCTAGCTGCCCGACGTTCAGGTTCACTATTGTAGCCGGTGTCCTTAGCTCATGTCCCATTATGTCTATCATGTCCCGCTCTTTTCGGCGGGCATCTTCCAACTCGCTAAGTTGTTGGCGTAGCTCATCTGTTTGTTTGTCAACCTTACTCTTTAGCGTTTTATTAAATTCCTGTATTTGTTGATATAAGATTGCCCTTGTTACTGAAACAGAAGTATTTCTAGCCACTTCATCTATCGTCTCAAGATCCTGTATGGTATAGGGTTCGCGATCCTTTTTAGAGCCCAACAGAATTATCCCAGTTAGCTCAACCCTCTTGTTCAGAGGATAAATTACCTCCACATCGTTTTCATGCATGAAGCTAAAAACTTTCTGGTACTTCCTTCTAAGGGAGATATCATTAATCGAGTTCAATATTCTATCCTCCTCGTAAATTAACAACGGAGGGTCCTTTCCGAGCTCATTCCAAATATTAATGATCTCTAAAAGCTCTCGCCGCATATTCAGGGTTCCTTTAGCTAAGGACATGTCACCAATTTGACCGGCTGTAATGATCTTTCTGTTTTCTTTCTGAAATATCACAATCCCAACAGTTTTTAGCTCGTATAGAGTACGGAAGTAACTTGTGGTGTAAGTAATTATTTTCTTTATATTGAGCTCAACACCTATTTTCCTCAGCAAAGACAACTTCTTCCCTTCATTGAAAACAGATGTTTTACGTCCTAAGGCTGTAACAAAAAACTTAGAGTAAACTCTAAGGATCAAAATAGCGTATATGAATACTAGTGCACCATAAAGATACTGAAACTCCCAAAGCAGGCCGGATAGTATAACCACACCTAAAGCTATTAGTAAAGCTGTAAACCCATAGAGAATAGCCTGATTGGCAATGTACTTTATCTCGTACAATCTTGGTGACAGGATAACATAAATAACAACTGCTATTCCGGGGATAATGCCTATAGGCCCTAATACAGAAAATCTTGAATTCCCGAGAATTTGTGGTAATAAGAGATTAGTTGAAAAAGCAAACAACGTAGACAACCCCAGGCCTACAAACATATATCTTAGCCTAAGCCTATTAATCCCTTTCTCTAAAATAGAATGTATCAACAGTAATGCCAGGGACGTAAAAGCATTAAAAACATAAAATAGATTAATCAAATCTTTATAATCCCCATAAACAAAACGATACTTTGAGGAATCAACAGATACAATAACCCAATCCCATCCAACCACTGTATAAAATAAAAATATATCCAACAGAAAAAGCAGAAAAACAAATATCCTAAAGCTTGCCCAGTAGTTGAGAAATTTATCGCTAAAGCTTTTTAAGAAAAGACCGGTAAAAACAAGCATAAAAAGAGGCACCTGCATACTAAATCCAAACATCAGCCTCGCAAATGACACCTTAATGCTCGGGGAAGCATCCAAGAATAATGCCAGTTGCAAAAAGACTATCCAGAGTAAGACGAAAGATACAAGTCCTCCAATAGCATATAGATAATTACGGCTCGTCGCTATGGCTTTCTCTATACTATAATAGATCATCCAAATAAGTATTAGAGCTATAAAGACCGTAGCGATTTGTATTATCATCTAGATTACTACTAAAACTAAACCAGATCCATATTTATCAACAGAAGTCTCTGCTTGTTCAAAATAAGGAAGCATAGAATTACAAGGGTCGTTCCTCCTCATTAAATCAGACACGCCCTTGACCATAACGATGCGTCCTTCGCTATGTCCTCTCAGCATAAATTTTGCTCCACCAGCTAACCTGGGTAAGGTATAAAAGCATACTGTACCACCAGACCCAACATGTTCAGCAATTACTTCATTTAACTGTTTTCGAAATTCTGCTTCAAATTCAGCGGGCGTCTCTCCACCAGCCTCCGCTACACTAACCATCTTCGTGATTTCAAGTCGACCATTGCCATTCAGTTGTTTAAGTGGCAAAATGTTACTCAGTCTTTCTTCCCCTTCCGGGTCAATTTGATAAGAAGGAATTCTCATATTAGTAGATCTATGCAACAAAGGCTGCCCATCGAGCATATCATATAAGTGCGCAAAGACAGTTTCTGCTCCCATAACGAGACGCACTCCACCTATAACATTTCCTTCGTCGTCATGTCCCAACAAAAGTCTTATATCACAACCATTTCCAATTAGTTCTTGATCTTCAGTCTTCAAACTTGCAGGGTAATCTTCCCCTGTGTGGGTCAAGTATCCAGATTGCTCATAAACAGTACCCACTAGTGCATAAAAGGCTTCGGAAGCTTGCCCCCATCCTTCTTGCGCTGGAGAGACTTCTTTAATTGCCCAGGAACTAGCTTCCCCCTCAACACGGCCAAGAGAACTAGGATAACTACCTACAGTTACTTCTGACGCATAAAGTTGCATTCCAGCCGTGGCTACTGCCATACAATCTCTTATCCCCTAAATTTATAAAATGGTCCGCCAGTATAATTATACTGTAAACTGCGTCAATTGTCAATCTGTGCTAACATAACCGGCAGCCCGCTTACATGCTATAATAAAAACCATGCCAAACAAACAAGGAAAACAGACCAACAGCACAACATCCTGCCCACTCTGCTTCACCGGTACAACACCGATAACGACAAAGCCTTATCAAAACTGCAACAGTTGTGCGGGAATATTTCTCCCATCTAAACATCATCTATCCCCACAAGAGGAAAAAGCAAGATACGAAACGCATAACAACGATGTGACCGATCCAAACTATCAACAGTTCGTCTCTCCAATAGTCTCCTCCGTATTAAAGCAGCACAAAGCCAAACAGATCGGGCTTGATTTCGGTGCAGGTACAGGTCCCGTTATATCCAAGCTGCTCACCGATCATGGCTATGAAATCAATCAGTACGATCCATACTTCTGTCCGGACCGTAGCAGTTTAAGAAAGAAATACGATTACATCGTTTGCTGCGAGGTGGTTGAGCATTTCGCACACCCGCACAGAGAGTTCAAGCTACTAAGCACTCTGCTAAAAAATGCTGGGTCGCTATACATTATGACGCAGATGTACACGGAGCAGACCGATTTTTCGAAGTGGGGATACAAGGATGACCCGACGCACATATTCTTCTATCATAAGAAAACCTTTGAATATATAAAAGAGAGATTTAATTTTCAGACGCTCAAAACAGACGGGAGATTAGTCATCCTGAGCAAAGTAGTCGATCCACAACTTTGATTAAGCTTCGGTAATACTGTATAATAGCAACAGTATGAGCAGAAAATATCTCGGAAGAAACTACGACAAAAATTTCATCCGCAAAGTTAAAAAGAAAAAAGGAGAGAAATATTACACCAAGGAGGACCTCTTCATATCAAGGATGGCGAGCATCATTAAAAAGCCTCATAAAGTGACGCATGAGCTTTTCTCTCAGCGGGCTATTACTTCTATCAGACTCAACAATCTCGCTGGCGACAGTTCAGCAATAAAGTACAAGCTTGAGAGAAAAGGGCTTAACCTTGTAGAAGTGCCGTGGGCAAAAGATGCATATATACTTCCCGATATAGACAAATCAGATCTTGGCAAGACGCACGAGTATAAGAGCGGGCTTTTCTACATACAAAACCTGTCAAGCCTGCTACCCGCACTTTCACTTGATTGGGAAAACCGAGAGCTCACAGCTAAAAAGGCAAAGAAGCTCAGAGTACTCGATATGTGTGCTTCTCCTGGCGGCAAGACTTTGCAAATAACATCTATGGCAAAGAGCCACTACTCAGATTTATTTCCGGATGAGACAGAGATCACAGCCAATGAAGTTGATTTTTACAGATATAAAAAGATGCTTGATGTTTTCAGAATATTTCACGGCACGGAGTATATCGATACGCAAAATTTGGATGGAGTCTTATATGCACAGAGACGACCTTCTTACTACGATGTCGTTTTTCTTGACGCTCCGTGCTCAGGAGAAGGACAGGTTTACCTTGATGGAGCCAAACCTCTTCGCTCGTGGAGCATTAAAAAAATGAAGTTTATGGTTGCTCTTCAGAAAGAGTTAATTCGCTCGGCCTTTCTCTCGCTCAAAAAGGGTGGGTATCTTATCTACTCCACCTGCACACTGGAGCCAGATGAGAACGAAGGCATCATTAGCTATTTGAAAAAACAGTACAAGAACTCAGTCTCAATCGAGCCGATATCACTTGTCCGCTCTCCGGAATTCGCTGATTACAGGAAGTTGACTTCGTCGGGGCTTGTAGAGTGGAGCGGGAATACATATCATGCAGACGTAAAAAATGCGGTGCGAGTAATTCCCGGCGAGAAAATGATGGGCTTTTTTGTAGCTAAAATCCTCAAGAAGTAGCTGGGCTTATCGGCGGAGATATACCTTATCGTGCAGTCACATACATCTGGAATATACCAGGAAAGTTTACATTGCTCTCTTCAGTAAACCGCAGCTCAATAATAGACTCCTTGATAAAATTGTGTGTCAAGTCGAAAAACTGGCCATTGCTATAAAGCGTATGCTCCTCTTCCTCAATTATCACGGAAATCTTGCTCCCTGCCGGATAGTTTTTCCTTGCCAACCAGATATCAGCCTGTATAGGGAACTGTGAAGAGTCGATCCTGATATCCGTTGAATATACACCTCTCTTTCTGGCTGCCAAGTCTAATTTGTAAGTAACAGAATTATCCGTTATATTCTCTACTCGTGGATTGAGAAGCAGTTCATCGACATATCCCACACTCTCAAGAGAAAGTCCCGACTTTACGCCTAAAACTCTTTCTCCACTACTTTTCTCCCGCACCTGCGGTGAAAGATTACCAACTGTGTAAGTAGCTAGAAGTGGCATAGCTACGGCAAGCATTATCAGCCCAAGATCCGCAACTGTTTTTAACACGCTCTTACCCTTTTGCATAGCAAACTGTATAAAAATTTTTAAGTAAGTTCTCAATCTTCTCATGCAATATCACAATTATAGCAAACGCAAATGTTCCAATAAGAGCAATTGCTCTATTTCTCTCGCTACCGACTGCGTAATCAGTGATCACAATGAAGCTGGCAAAAAGAAAATAGGTAAGCCACACCAGCAGCTGCAAAAACCCATCATTCCCCTCGGCAATCCACTCGGCAGCAGTCTTTTTTCTAAGCTTGCACTTGACTTTCTTCTTTGGTTCTGCAACAAATTTGTGGTAAGCGATGATAAGTATAATCCCAGCGGCAAGGGCGATGATCATTGAAAGATTAGAGGTGCGATTTATTAACTTCATCTCCTCAACGCCGATGACGTAAAGCTGCATCATGTATCGATTGGATATGTCATTGCCGATCTCAACTATAGTCCCAACGTAAAAAGCTCCAGCCAGCACACCTATTAGCTTCGCTACTATCATTAATGAAAATGGAAGGAGTGAATATTTTACTATCTTTGCAAGCAGCTTGGTCATTTTTTTTAGCTTAATCTTATGCTAGTATATTAGACCAGTTTCCATGTTTTGTCAATGCTCCTGCCACCGGAGGATTGAAGTTTTTAATCCGTCCGGTGGTAAGTTTCCATGTTTTTACTCTACTACTTCGCCTTCCTGGGCCTGCTCCGCTTCGTCATCCTTCTTATCTTTCTTGCTGTCCTTCTTTGACTCTTTTGAGCTTTTTGAGTCGGACTTGTTCTCCCCACTCTTCTTTGCCTCAGCCTCAGCTTCCGCAGCAGCTTTCTCGTACATCTTTTTGCTGATTTCCTGCACTAGCTTTTCGAGCTCCTCATGCTTACTCTTTACCTTTTCTACATCGAAGTCATCTTTCTCGACGAGCTTTTTAAGCTCTTCAGCAAGTTTCTGTGCTCCTTTCTTCTTATCATCATCCATTTTATCGCCAGAATCTTTTATCAGTTTCTCAGTGTTAAATGCCAATGATTCAGCGTTATTTTTCAGCTCAGCTCGTTCCCTCTTCTCTTTATCCTCTTTCGCATGAGTGGCGGCTTCCTGCACCATCTTCTCGACCTCGTCATCAGAAAGATCTGTGGAGGCAGTAATCGTTATCGCCTGCTCTTTTCCTGTTGCTTTATCCTGTGCCTTTACATTCAATATACCGTTAGCATCGATAGCGAAAGAAACCTCAATTTGAGGAACCCCTCTAGGTGCTGGCGGTATACCCTCAAGTCTAAATCGCCCAAGTGTTTTGCTGTCTGCGGCCATCTCCCGCTCTCCTTGTAATATATGAATATCTACAGCATCCTGATTGTCTGCAGCGGTAGAGAATATCTGCTTTTTCTCTGTTGGAATTGTCGTGTTTCTCTCAATTATCTTCGTCATTACACCACCATAAGTCTCGACTCCTAACGATAGAGGCGTAACATCGAGTAGTGTTATATCACTAACATCTCCTCCGAGCACCCCTGCCTCGATAGCGGCGCCAAGCCCGACTGCCTCATCAGGGTTGATTGATTTATTAGGCTCTTTACCAAATATATTTTTAACTTTCTTGGCAATCGCCGGCATCCTGGTCATACCACCGACTAGAAGTACTTCATCTATGTCTCCCACTTCCAGCTTCGCATCTTTTAAAGCTTTAAGTGTAGGCTCTTCACACTGATCGATAAGATCCGCTGTCCACTTCTCGATCTCAGCCCTGCTTATCTCTCTCTTAAAATGTTTAGGACCTTTTGCGTCCGCAGTGATATAAGGAAGGTTTATCTCTGTTTTCTCTTTGGATGAAAGCTCGATCTTAGCTTTTTCAGCTGCCTCCCTAAGTCGTTGTAGTGCCGTTCGATCTTCGTTCAAATCTATTCCCTGCTCATTTTTAAACTCTTTTATCAGCTCCTGCATTATAACCCTATCCCAGTCATCACCTCCAAGATGAGTATCACCGTTTGTCGACAGCACCTCATAAACTCCGTCACCGATATCAAGTATAGATACATCAAATGTACCGCCGCCCAAGTCAAATACTGCAACAGTCTGATCTTTTTCCTTATCAAGTCCGTATGCCAAGGCCGCAGCCGTAGGCTCGTTAAGAACTCTCTGCACAACAAATCCGGCAATTTTACCGGCATCTTTGGTCGCTTTTCTCTGTGAATCATCAAAATATGCTGGAACCGTTATAACTGCTTCTTCTACCGTCTCGCCCAGAAATGCCTCGGCATCTGATTTTATCTTTGCCAATATCTTTGCTGATATCTCTTGTGGCGTGTACCATTTATCACCCATTTTCACTTCAACTCCGCCCGTAGATGATTTTTGCATCTTAAATGGCAAATTCTTTTTATCATCAGCAATTGCTGGATCATCCCAGCTTCGCCCGATTAGTCGCTTAACCGAGTAAATAGTATTTTCAGGATTTACGACTGCCTGATTTTTAGCTTGCCTCCCCACCACTAGCTGCCCCTTATCATCCACAGCAACAACTGAAGGAAGAAGATTTTCTCCCTCTGCTGTAGGGATCACAGTAGCCTTTCCACCAGCCATGTGTGCCATTACGGAGTTAGTTGTACCCAAGTCTATACCTATTATTTTTGCCATAATACTTATACTTTAAAAATTTAATATCTCGAGTCGCCTAGCAAAGCGACCGCCCGAGTGCTAATATATGTTACCAAAAAGCAGTGGGATTTGTCAAATTTTAGGGAATATGCAAGTTATCCGCATAACTACTTAGTTGCGGCGATCACCAAGTCTTCAGATAGAGACTGTATTTGTCCATCCATGTAGCCTATCTCAGATCCCTGCTCTATTTTGAGTACTAGTAGATCATCCGCTGAGGAAAGCTCTACTATCGGGGTCTGGCCATCTATTGCAACGGTACCCTCTACTGGCGTCAGAGCCAACACGGATATATTATCACCCTTGATATCTTTCATTATACAATCCATCTCATCCATACAACTTACCTGGCTAACCTTGCCTGTTAGGGCCGTTATAGTCAAATCGTATCCTAGAAGAGAGGCTTTATTACCGCTCATATAATAGAGTCCATAGCCTCCTTCATTTTCTGCCCTTAAATCGAAATCACCTTCCGCTGAAATACTCTCTCCAAGCACACGCGCATATACCTCCACTCCAGCCTCTCTCTCCTCCTCACTCACCTGGGTTCGGAGAGTTTCAATTGTGCTGCCCTGCTCAGTAAGTTTGTAAGGCAATATTACTGAGGCCAAACCGAAAGCAAAGCCAAACAGTGCAACTCCTATATAAACTAAATATTTAGAAGCCGATGCACTCACGTCATATTGCATATTATCCATAAAAATTTTTATTAAATTAATTTCACTTTACAATATCTTACCACTTTCAAACTGGCAAATCAATCTTTACTCATGTCGCAACGCTCGCACCGGATCCAGCTTACTTGCCCTGATTGATGGGTAAACCCCAGCGACTATCCCCACAAGTATACTACTAAAGACTATCGTACTAACCATACCAGCCTCGACTGCGAAGAAGTAGCTCAGAGCAAATCCCTGCTCTACAAGAAGCTCGACGATCACCGGATCAAGGAAGTGTATCACTAACATGACAAATAGTACACCAACAGCACCCCCAATCAAACCAATCATTGCAGACTGTATTAAAAATATACAGAGGACTTGAATATTAGACGCACCAATCGCTTTTATGATGCCAATCTCACGAGTCTGCTCATATATACTCATAACCATAGTGTTTATAATCCCTATACTTGCCACAAAGGCTGATACGAAACCAAAAAGTACAAGTGCCAGGGTAAGTCCATTTGTCAGTATTTTTATAAACGACAAGAAATCGTCGGCCGTCAGTGCCATCAGGCCAAACTCATCCTCTACAAACTGCTTAACTTTGGATGACTGCCCTTCCTCCGACTTAACTTGTAACTGCCAATATCCGTACTCACGAACCATCTCCTCAACAGTATCAAACCCTCCCATCTCCGCTACTATCTCCTCAGATTGATCGAGACTCATTACTACTGACATCCTATCCTGACCTGAATCAGCAATGCCCACAATCTCCAGTTCATAACTTTTATCCAAAACGCTTTTTGACGGCGAAGACATAAATGAGCTTCTCGAAGGCTCGAGCCTTACTACTTCACCTACCAACTGCTCCGCATCAAGATCGTAATAGTGGGCAACCATTTTGCTTATATACGCCTGTCCCATCTTCAAAGGCTCATCAGCTGATAAAGTAACCTCTTCATAATCGAGAAAGAACGAATCCTCGCCTGAGGCATCAAATCCGACGACATTATTATCAGTGTAAGGTTTCTCCTTTTCTCCCACGTATATATCAAGATTGAAAATCATCATGATAGGCATGACCTCCCTCACATACTTATAATTCTCGATCCTACTTACTACTTCCTGATTTATAACTTCGACAGTTTCTTTTTCTACGTCATTCTCGGCGGGATTCTGTGTGTCACCTAACAAACCACCAAAAGCACCGCTCTTCATAACTGTGACATCATCAGGATCAAATCGGGCAGTAAACTCTTGTATGAGAGCATTCTCCAATCCTCGCATGCCGAAAATTATAAAACTAAGAAGGACGACCGATATCGTTATCCCAAGGCTGGTCAGAAAAGTTCTGAGCTTTCTCCTGAAAACGATATTTAATGAGTATTTAATTATCTGCGACATTTTTTCCATCTCTTAATATTATTTTATTGTCGATCTTGTCTGCTACCGATCTGTCATGAGTCACGATTATCATGGTAGTCTTTTCCTCTCTGTTTAGCTCCATCATAAGCTCTAAGATTTTCTGTCCAGTTTTGCTGTCCAAGTTACCGGTGGGCTCGTCTGCCAGCAATAACTGCGGCCTCGCAATCATCGCCCTGGCTATAGCTACTCTTTGAGCCTGACCTCCAGATAGTTCACTCGGCTTATGCTTACGCCTATCGTAAAGACCTACCTTATCGAGTAAGTAATCCGCTCTCTCCTGCGACTCTTTCTTTGTAAGCTGACGCCCGAATGTTATCGGAAGGATGATATTCTCCTCCACTGTCAGCTTGGGGATAAGATAAAACTGTTGAAATATCGTCCCCACAACTGTCCTGCGATAAGAGTCGGGATTGTAGTTACGGATATCTGTACCATCGACCTCTATTTTCCCCTCGTAATCACTGTCCAGCCCCCCGAGAATATTAAGAAAAGATGATTTTCCAGATCCAGAACTTCCTACGAGTACCAGCACGTCAGATGTAGCCACTTCGAATGACAACCCATCCAGTGCAAGTACAGTGTTATTCTTACCCATCTTGTAAACCTTTGTAAGCTCTTCTACTTTTATCATTATTATATTTCTATTATTTTATCTCTACTCGCCCGTAAAAGGGTTCTGAATCTTTAACGCACTCGATATTTTATTACTGTAAGAGATCCCATTCTTGTTTTCCAAAACAGCAGTTCTGTCTCTCTCTAAAATTTGCTCACGACTTTTTAACCTCTCAAGGTCTTTGTCGCTATCTTTAATATTTTCAGGCGCAGCGACTTTATCTGACTCGTCACTATCTTTCCCTTTTTTCTTCTTCTTAAAAAGCCCCAGCATTTTAATATATATGTAAATAAAAATCAAATTTTTCTAATTTACCGCTCTGATTATCTCTCAAATTTCCCGTCCAACTCGGACAGCTTCACCTCCCACACAATCGGTCTACCATGTGGACAGCTGTAAGGATTCTCGCATCTACGTAGCTGCTCCCATAGCGATTTCATCTGCTCAGTAGCAAGCTTCTGCCCACTCCTTATGCTCGTATGACAGGCCATAGTGGCTATTATATCACCTTTTCGCTGCTCGATTGGCTCTTTTATAGAGTCTTCATTTTCATACTCAGCCAAAGCATATATCTCCTCAAGCATCAGCTTATAATCAGCTCCGACAAAATCAATGGGCACTTCTTTTATATCTACTTTTTTACCAGAGAACTCAAGCTCAAACCCCAAACTATTGAAAAATTTCTCATTTTCCCGTATAAAGCTGAGTTGAGCTTCGTCGAGCGATATGGGCAACGGAATAAGTAGCTTTTGGCGGTCTATCTTTATCTCGTCATTTCTTTGCATCAATTTCTCGAATGTAATCCTCTCCGCACAAGCGTGCTGATCCATGACAAGAAACCTGTCCTCAAATTCAATTATTATATACTTATTAAAAATCTGCGAGAAATTCACAGGTGCCTGATTATAATCAAATCTGCTTGTCTCGATTTCGTCTGGTCCGGCTGGACTCAGAATCTCTTTTGAAAATCTCATTCCAGACTGTATCATAGCCTCACTGGCAGGTTTTGTCCGATAATTTGAAGATGGACCGCTACTACCATATTTATCTGCGAATGAGTTCTCGGGCATAGCGGATTTGCTATACCCAAAACTTTCTGACTCTCGATAATCTCTGGCCCTCACATCGTAACTTTTATCTTTTTTGATAGCAGAGTTTACAGACTGCTCGACAGCACTGTAGACTCGATACGGATTTATAAATGCGACTTCTTCTTTACGTGGATGCACATTTACATCTACAAGTGCCGGATCTATCTCCAATGAGATTACAAAAGGGATTTTGCTACCCTCTGGGATATAGCGGGAAAAGCCCATCGATACACTTTTTGCAATCCCCCTATCCTCAATCGGCCTGCCGTTTATAAACACGTACTGATACGCTGTCTTTTTGCAGTGGTATTTTGGAGCGGCGACATAGCCAGTGACCTTGACGCCGTTTAAATTCCCACTCACAAATATCATATCGTTGACCCACTCTGACTTTATAACATCTTGTACTCTTCTCTCACTTATCTTTCTGTTATCACCAGGATCTTGTGCTAGAAGCTTTTTGATAAGCTTGCCGTCTTTGTAAAGTGTAAATTGAATAGTCGGATTTATAAGAAAATATGAATTTAACAGCTCGAGAATTTTGCGATATTCAGTTTGATCTTGTCGCAAAAATCGCAGCCTGGCGGGGACGTTGTAAAAAATATCTTCGACTATAACAGTTGTCCCATCTGTTCTCGCCGCCTGTTTTGGCTTGTTTTTTAACGACTCGTCTACTATAAGTTCGTAAGCTTTATCTGCATCCTGTTCCTTTGACAGTATCTTTACTTTGGCGATGGATTGGATTGTAGACAAGGCTTCACCCCGAAAACCCATAGTCATCAAATTATTAAGATCGTTAATGTTGGCGATTTTGCTAGTGGTGTGTGATTTAAAAGCAAGCGCCAACTCGTCAGAAGAAATTCCGCATCCGTTATCCTCTACTTGTATCAACTTTTTCCCGCCGTTTGAGATGCGGATAGTTATCTGTCTCGCTCCGGCATCTATCGCATTATCCAGCAGCTCCTTAACCACAGATGCAGGTCGCTCTACTACTTCTCCTGCAGCGATTTTGTTTATCGTATCCTGTGTTAACTGTTTTATCTTTTTCATATCTTTATTATATCAGAAAGCAGCAAAATATTAAAAAAGAGGAGGAGTGTCCTCCCCCTCTTTCAATTAAGAGTGATTGTGGTGTAAAAGCTACATCATCCCACCCATGCCGCCCATTCCACCCATATCTGGTGCTCCTCCGGCAGCATTTGACTCATCGTTCTCCGGCTCATCGGCAACGACAGCCTCTGTAGTGATCAACATAGTACCCACAGATGCCCCATTAATAAGTGCCATAGTGACAACCTTAGCTGGGTCGATAATACCCGCTTCAAACATATCGACATATTCGCAATCCTTTGAGTCAAAGCCTTTATTCCCTTCGCAGTTTGATGCTACAACAGCACCGTCATATCCCGCATTCTGGGCGATCTGCTTGAGAGGCTCCGCCAATACCGATCGTAAAATCTTTACTCCGACCTTCTCATCTTCATCCTCGAGCTTGAGAGTATCAAGCGACTTGATCGAATTGTAAAGAGCTAATCCACCACCTACAACTACACCCTCTTCCAGTGCAGCTCGTGTTGCGTTGATAGCATCCTCTACTCTATACTTTTTCTCTTTAAGCTCTACCTCTGTAGCAGCTCCGACCTTTAGCACAGCAACTCCGCCAGATAGCTTCGCGAGTCGCTCCTGTAGCTTCTCCTTGTCGTAATCAGAGGTTGTCTTCTCAATCTGTGCTTTGATTTCAGCAGTTCTCTTCTCAAGAGCATCTTTATTCTGACCGTTCTCCTGGCTGATAATTACGGTCCTGTCCTTGTCAACAATCACTTTCTTCGCATTACCAAGATCTGTGACTGAAACACTATCCAGTGTTCGACCGGTATCCTCTGAGATATACTCCGCTCCTGTTAGGATAGCGATGTCTTGGAGCATCTCTTTTCGTCTATCGCCAAAGCCAGGAGCCTTAACTGCGACTACGTTTAGAGTTCCTCTAAGCTTATTAACAACCAAAGTCGCCAACGCCTGATTCTCTACCTCATCTGCAATTATAAGCAGTGGACGATCGGCTGCCTGTAGTACTTTCTCTGCAATTGCCTGAATATCCTGCAAAGATGAAAGCTTCCTATCAGTGACAAATACATAAGGATTCTCGAGTACTGACTCAAGAGTCTCAGCATTTGTAACAAAATAAGGGCTAACATACCCTCTGTCAAACTCCATTCCCTCTGTATAAACTATCTCGTTGCTAAAACCTTGTGCTTCCTCGACGGTAATTACACCATCTTTTCCTACTTTATCAAAGATATCAGAAATCATCTTGCCGAGCTCATGATCGTTATTTGCAGAAATTGTAGCCACCTGCTCAATCTGCTCTTTTGTGTCGACCTTCTTTGCATTCTTTTTGATGTCCTCTACGACTATCTCTACGGCTTTATCCAGACCTCTTTTTAATGCGATCGGATTAGCTCCCGCAGTGACATTTTTCAACCCCATGTTTGCAATTGCCTGGGCGAGTACCGTAGCTGTAGTGGTACCATCACCTGCTTTATCGTTTGACTTACTTGCAGCTTCCTGAATCATCGATGCTCCAACCTGCTGAACAGGATCTCTTAGCTCGACTTCCTTTGCTACTGTTACTCCATCTTTGGTAACAATCTGTGATCCAAACTTTTTACTCAATGCGACATTTCGACCTTTTGGTCCGAGAGTTACCTTAACAGCATTTGCAACGGCGTCAATTCCCTGCTTAAGCTGTTTTCTAGCTTCATCTCCGTATACAACATACTTTGCCATAATTCTTAACTTTATAAAAACTTAAATATTAAACTAGTGTAGCGGCGTCTCAGCTATCTAGATTATCGCCAAAACATCCTCTTCCTCTATGAGAAGGTAATCTTCCCCGTCAATCTCGATCTCTTCTGGAGAGTACTTCTTAAAAAGAACCTTATCTCCCTCTTTCACAAAAAAGTTGTAATCCTTTTTACGTGGAGTCCCGAGTTTGATGACTGTTCCTCTCGAGGCCTTCTCCCCATCTGCAGTATCAGGGATTATAAGTCCACCCTTTGTCTTCTCCTCTTTCTCATCCGGTTTGACGAGAACTCTTTTGCCTAGCGGCTGAATTTTTATTTTCGCTTCTGCCATATAAATTAATTTAAAAAATTAAATAATTTGAAGGTGCTTTTGCTTACAGCTTTTTAGCACTTGCATCAGAAATCTGCTAAAATATTTTAGCAAAGTAAAAGCCCGTTTGTCAAGGCTGGCGATTATTGACGGGTAGATGAAGACCAATCCTATACTAAAAAGCTCAATTTGACATCCCTGTTCAATTCGGACCCAAAACGATTACTCTTTCCATCGCTCTGGGATGCTCCGATCTCCTCCAAAGAGAATTATAAAGGCGGCCTAGTCCCATCGATAGGAGATTCTTGTCAAGATAGGTGTCAGGATCCATTATCATTGCTTGCTCTCCAACTAAGTCTATTCCATACACAACTACCACATGCTGTCTATAGCCGTTCTTCACATAGCCCTCTGGCGAATATATCGGGTTGTCCAGCCAAACGAGAAGATATCTTTCTCTTTCTAAATTATCATGCAAAAACCGATTAAACGATCTTTCTGTAAAGGTGCTCTTTAAATATTCAGGAGGTTTTAAAGAAAGTTTGCTGTCGTATCCCTTATATATCTCGCCCTCCAATTTCTGGTCTCCACTGATATGTGCTCCCACATAAAAATCGTGTTCAGCAAGAACTTTCATTATCCCATCGGGATAGAAATAAAGCGGATTGTCTGTTGGGTTATCAATTTCAGCTGGGACTTTATATGGAGCTAAGTATGGAAGCAAGTCATCCAAAGATCTATTCATGCCACGTAAGCACGCATCCAAACATGCCGTCACGCAAGCATCGGGGGTCTGTGTAACAGATTCTATTTGGTTTACTATTCTATTTGCCACCCTCGTGATTAATTACAACTTACCACTCCACTCCTTATAGAACTCCTCGAGAAATCTCTCCATAAACTCATGCCTATGCTTCGCCATTTGCCTACCAGTCTCAGTGTTCATCCTATCTTTGAGCAGAAGGAGTTTCTCGTAAAAGTGGTTGAGCGTTGGGGCCGTGCTGCTTTTATACTGTTGCTTCGTCATATTCAGATTTGGCTTAATTTCGGGGTTGTAAAGCTCCTTACCCTTATAACCGCCGTAGTTAAAAGTTCTTGCAATACCGATGGCACCCATTGCATCCAATCTATCTGCATCCTGAATAACATCAAGCTCGACCGACTTAAACCTCTGCTTTTCCTTGCCTCCTTTGAAAGAAATATTGGAGACAATATTTTCTATATGGATTATTATTTCTTCCGGCAAATCGAGTGACGCCAAAAATACTCTCGCTTTGCGAGCACCAATTTCCTCATCACCTCCATGGAATTTCGAGTCAGCTATGTCATGTAGTAATGCTCCAAGCTCAACGATCAGCATATCAACCTCCTCGAGCTTTGCTATCTCCTTAGAGAGCTCCCAAACACGATATATGTGCCACCAATCATGCCCTCCCTCTGCTTCTTTCAGAGTCTCTTTTACATAATCTACAGTTTTCTGGATTACAGTTTGCTGTTTCATATCTGATACTATACCCGTTTCCTGGTCTCGTGTAAATATAGTAAGCCTTTTAGCCTCCTTTCTCTTTTTCACTACTGCCTAGGATTAACATTATCCTCAATATTTTCCATTAAGTCTACGATCGCAATGTGACGATAGGCACCTCAATCCTTATGCATCGCTCTTTCCTTAAGATCAGCTGGCATTTTCTCAATGGCATATCTCAGTGCAGTTCTTGGCATAGTTGCTTTATGCTTCATCACAAATTCAAAAACTTGCTGCTGATTATGGATAGAAGCAGCCTTTAGCATCCAACCGTAACCTTTCTGCACCAGATCCTCTTTATCATACATGAGTGTCTGTGCAACCTCAAAAATGTCTTTTAAACTATGCGTGCAGACGTAAAAACCGCCGCTCGAAGATACGAAACTAACAGCTGACGCCCTTCTTAGCCACATATTCACAGAGTGCGACCACGCCTTGACTTTGCCTATCAGTTCAGGATATCTTTCAATCATAGGCTGTATAACATGCAAGCAGAAATCATCATTTTTCGCCCAATTATCTATATATTTTGTAAGCCACTGCTCAAAAAGTGTAAAGTCGGCGTTCTCAAACTGCTCGCAAATCCCACCAACCCACTGTATAGCAATCGTCGCTTCTTCATTGTATCCCGCCTTGAAAAGCTCTTCACATAAAGCAAAGATCTCTCTTTTATCAAGCCGCTTTATCTTTTTTAAATGTTTCTTCGCAATTTTCCGGACTATCGGGGTTTTCACGCCGTAGCAAGGCACTTTCTCCTTAAAAAACCGCTGGCTTCCACTCCTGTACTTTTCCTCTATATTTGCACTGAGCTCCTTGCGAACCTCTTTTAAAATTTTTGCACTATCCATATTTAATAGCTTTTGAGAATTTACTCATACTGATGTCCCCTCCCCTCTATTTCCTCAATTGATCGAGCTTATCCACGGTTATAATTCTAAACTTGTTTGAGTTTATAGTAATCCTGGTATTGTTTTCTGCATTTTGAACGTAGTAATTTTTTCCTCTTTTTAAAAAGAGCTGTTCATCTGTTTCTTCTAAGATCTTATGAATATACCGCTCAATTTGCCTCTTTGAAAGTTGAGTGCCTAGCTTCTTGTTTATTCTTCCGTATACAATCTCAGTGTAGCAAATATTATTTAAGATATGTTTTTTATTAACTTTCATAATATATTTATGAGCGAATAACACAATCAGATCAAATCTTGCAAAAACTTCTCAAAACCTTTCTCGGACATCAACACGTGAGTTTTAAACTCCCCATTATAGTAAATGCCCAGCGTCCCAAATGGGCTCCCTTTTTCTTGTGCCATTTTATAATCTGACAGATGGACTATTTCGCAAGCGATCTTTTTACTTTCACAGATATCCGATAATAAATTAACATACTCTTCCATGAAAGGACACTGATGAGAGTAAATAAATGTAAATCCGTTTTTATTATCACAGCTACCTCTCTTCGCATTTTTCGTAAACTCAGGGTTTTTGGCGATTTTATTAAATTTTAGACATAGAAGCTCGAAATATGGTGGTGCCGTATCAACGACCTGAAAGCCGTGATGCTCGTAAAAATTTTTATCAGTCAGAAAAGGCTTTTTCTTACTACTTGTTACAACGACGACCCCATCCTTTTCCTGTCTTTTTGCGTCATTTATACACTCATTTAATAATTTAGCCGAAATGCCCTGCCCCTTAAATTTTCCAGAAACCCACAGGCAGTTAATGACCAAATAATTCTCTCCAGTTATAGGCTTCCATGCTTTTTCGATAGGCATGTACTCGATGAAAATCTTCCCCCTATCGTCTAATCTTTTAAAAGTCAGCCCATCATCAAATCTATCTTTCATCCAGTTCTTTTTTGTCATAGCCCTATTTTGATTCGTTTTGTCATTGCCAATAGCACAGCATATATGCTCTTGCTCAATGTTATCCTTATCGATCGTGATGATTTTCATACTGTTTCTTTTTAGAAATTATTTCGCACGAAGTACTGTAATCGTATAAAGCTTACTAAAAAAGCCGTGGCTTTGCAAGGTATGTTGAGAATACTTGCGCCTATGGATTTTGATACAAAAAAACTTACCAGAGCAAAGTGTAAAAACAGTATGATACAAAGCAGCGACATATGCTATCTTTTTTCACCGCATTCTAAGCAACAATCTCTATGGACGGAAACCAATCCTCCGCATCTTGTGCACTTCCATCTTTTTTTCTCGGATTCAACGAATTTTGCAACTCCAAATTTTTTAATATTCTCCAGATTTTCGAGCATGCTCATCTTGTATTTAGCCTTATATCTTTTATCAAGATTTTTTAATCTTGTGCATGGAAATTCTTCGCATTTATCCGAGCAGAACGGCATCTCTTTATCACTACGAATTTTGCAGTTCATTATTGTGCATTTCCTACATGACTCTGGCTTTCCTTCACTCATTTCCCTACAACCTAGACACCTGTTCTTATCTCTAAGATGCCCTATGCAGACTCCGCAATTCATTCCACAGGGAGCTATTAATCTAGAAGTAATTGTAGCTTTTGTTTTCATAGATGTATGAGCTCTCTTTGAGTTTATATATTTTATCTAATGTTACCACGGGGGCAAGATACTGCAATCACTGCACTTGACCCATCAGCCAAATGATCAAATTTATCTTAGATAATTCGCTATTTTTTGCAAACGCCTCGGCACTCTTCTAATGTGCTAAATGGAGTTTCAAATGAACAGCCACTCACCCCTCTTTTTACGCATTTATTGACAGATTTATCGAACTCATATCCCTCAAAATAAGCCTCGCATAGACCGTTCCCCTTAACTCTCTGCTCGCAGGCCTCGGGAAGCGCCTGCCCCTGAAACCTAGCAATAATCAGTGCTAAGCTAGCGATTATTACCACAATCAAGATAATCAGTTTTTTGCTTACAACTATTTTATCGAAACATTTCATCACTTCTGAACCTTCCTTCATAAATTCACCTGATTAAATTAAATTCGACTACATCTTTCTGAAGATGAAAGTCAAATTTGTAAAACCCAATTCTTGCTCCTGATCTGGCTCTTTTGCATATTTTCTAAGAATCTTAAAGCCTGCAGCAGTAAGCACAAGCAATTTGATCGTACAAATTGGCGACTTTTAAAGTTTTGTTTTTTTATACATAAGAGTATCAAAGGTTTAAAAGGTCTCTTACTGCTTTGTTCGTTTTAAAAGCCTATCAAAATTCCTTACTATCGAGAAAAATATTGGGTAACATTCTGGCACATGAAGTAAATTATATCACACAACCGTAATTTTCCCATCCTCTATTTTTAGCACCTCGCCAAAAAATTGCATATTATCCCCATCAACAACTATCCCACCGCCGTCTTTACACGCATAGACAACCGACCCGCTCGACTTAGAGTACTCCTTTAACCTTTTTAAAATCTCACCATCGTCTATATCGAAGTGAGGAAAAAACTCGAACTCATTTAGCTCCAGAGCCGAGAACTCTTCTAGGCCAACAGTATTTTGATCACCGCCAATATCGGCATCTATTGTCGTTACGGCAATCGTCTGAGACATCATGATACTGCCTGCGGAGACACCAATTAAAACACCACCTTTTTCGACAAACCCTCTTAGAACCGGAATAAGATTACGGTTTTTCAGTGAATTAAGAAAGTAGTAAGTATTCCCTCCAGAAAGAAATATTGCATCGCAAGAGAGTAATTCGGGCATTTTCTCCTCGTTGTATTTCCGATCAATATCAAAGTAAAGCATTTCGTCTACGCCAAACTGTTTATACCACTGAGAAGTTTGATTAAAATATTTTCTTGTCAAATCAGACTGTGATGGGATAAATGCAATTTTGGGCTTTTTTCCATCAAAAAACCTCAAGAATGCTTCGTCAGTTTCAGTTTGCCCACTAACCTGACCGCTATGTAATACCAATTTTTTCATTTTTCTGCATTTAGCGATAAAATTTATTTCATTTAACAGGACGAGTCTCATCCAAACCTTCCCTCCTAATCCTCACGCATCTTGATTATACCTCCATCCACCTCCGTCTGCAATTGCTACTCAGCAATCCCCCTCACATACATCCCCTCCTCTGCCAGCTCGATATTCTCAATCGTCACATCACCCCACTCATTCTCAGTCAAAATAGAATACGCCTCATCGACGCTGTCATTTATCTGCTGCCTGACAAAGTAAATCCCCATAGCATCCAGATCCCACTCGCCCACATAGATGCCGTCAAAACGTGGATAAGCTCGCTCATACTCCCCTTTACTCATATTCATCCGCACCCACGGGAGTCGCACTCCTCGAAACTTCAGCTGATAATAAAAATCCCACTCCCCATCCTCACTGCTCAGATAGGTCCTGTAAAGCTCAAAATTATTGGATATGCCAGATCTTACTCCCATACCGATAAGATAATGAGCCTCATCCACATCCAGCTCCATCGATCTGATCTGCTCTCCTTCAACTGAATTAAACTGCTCGATTTTCGTCTCAATGGAAGCAGCCAGCTCTTCCTGCTCCATAGCAATTCGCAGGCCATCATTTCCCTCAAGATCATAATCACTCAGACCGTCGTAGTAAAAATACTCACGACGCTTTATTCCAGACTCAAACTGCTCCGCCCAATCCCCATAACGCCGATTTCCCACATAAAACAGGACGCTGGAGAGAAGCACGAGCAGAAATAGCAGCGAAAGCGGGATAAAGACCATGAAAAAAAAACAGCCGCCACATCCTTTGCCTTTTTTCGCCTTATCATTTTTATCCATATATAGTTCAATTATACCATAAACACAGCTTTTTTGCAATTTTTACGTCCAGACCCAAAGCGGGCATGATAAGCAATGTCGATTATATGACGATAGTTTCTATATACTGATAACTCCGTATGTAATATTATTTCATTATTATGGCAAAAGATATAAACTCAAAAATCGGGAACAAGATTCGATACTATAGAAACAGTCGCAATCTGACACAACAAGCTCTAGCAGATAAAGTTGGCATCTCGTGGGAAATGATCTCGCGATACGAAAGAGGTAGCAGCTCCGTTTTTAATAACATAGACAAAATCTGTGACGCATTGGGAATAAATGTTTACGATCTTTTCTCTGATAAACTTGATCCCTCACGCCAACGATTTTCTCGCATTCCACTTTACGATAGCACCCAACTCCTGGGCAAAATTGATCCAACAAGAACAATGAAGAGCTATCACGCACCGGATTGGCTACTATTATCAGAAGATGACCCATTCGCAGTAATACTCGATACATCTATTCACATTAATACTGAAAAGATAAGAGGCAGAGGGGTAATTTTTTTACTGAGCGAGCCGAAGCCCAAACAGCAATCAGTTATTCTGTATGCAAAAGGTACAGAATTAGTAATCGACAAACTGATTGATTATCAGAAGATTAGAAGCTCAGTTCGTTATATCGGAACAGTGGTCGGGCAAGAGGTTCGAATTTAGCATTAACGCCTCCCACCACGAAACAGACAGATCGCTTCAAGCTTTACATGTGGAAATGCATTGTGCAGAGTTTTTCCAAGCTCGTTTATAGTTGCGCCCGTAGTAAGTACATCGTCAACCACAACGATCTTCCTCATCTTCTCTACTCCATCAAAATTATCCCTGACTGCAAATATATTCTTTACATTCTGCACCCTTTCTTCTGATTTTAGATGGGCTTGCTGTGCATTATTCTTTTTTCTTATGACCATTTTTCTCTCTAATCTTCCGCCAGTATAAGTCAGCACAAATCTGGAAATGATCTCAGCCTGATTATGTCCCCTCTTCCCACTCCTGACCCAGTGCAAAGGCACCGGAACAACAACCAAGCCCATCTCCTTCTCGTACTGCAGCTCCCCTAACCGCCTAACGACCATCCCACCCAAGAGATGCCCCACTCGCACCCCGTCATTGTACTTAAAGCTGCTCATCAGCTTGCGAGCGACAGTATCGTACTTCCAAAGTACAGTTACCCTCTCATAGGGACAACCGCTCTCACGACAGGATGCATGGGTGCAAGAAGCGTTGCTCAACTTCCTACACCCGTAGCACTCGGGTATTGACGGCTCCAAAAAAGATTCACACTTTCTGCACAACCAGCTATTCTCCGGCTTATGGCAGACCAAACAGAACGGTTTAAACAGGAACTCACTCAATACACACGCTAAGTCCATGATCATAATTATACGCACCAAATATTAAAAAGTCCTGAACTAAAGGTGAAATAATCTAGCTTTTTTGTTATAATAGAAGACATGAAAGAAACACCACTAATCAAACAGTACAACAGCTTTAAAAATAAATATAAAGATAAAATCGTGCTGTTTCGCATGGGAGACTTTTTCGAGACGTTTGGTGAGGACGCAAAAATAGCGGCCAAAACACTAAATATCACACTTACACAAAGAAACCGACACGATGACCCTACTCCTCTCGCCGGCTTTCCACACCATGCACTGGAGCAGTATCTCCCCAAGCTCATAGAAGCTGGACTCTCCGCCGTCATAGTCGATCAAGTCGAAGATCCGAAGCAATCGAAAGGGATCGTGAAAAGAGCAGTCACCAAAATCGTAACCCCTGGAACTATAGACAGCGAGAAAGCAAATCAGAAAAACAACAACGTGCTTGCGATAAGCAAACAGAAACAGGATATCGGGCTGGTAATATGCGACCTTTACGAGGGCGATGTAAAAGTGACAAGTGTGCAAACAGAGAAAGAGATTACAGACATAATTACAAGCTTCGAAGTTGTAGAAGTTATACTCTCATCATCAGAGAAATTTCCTGAGGGGTTCATAAACACTCTCAACGTACCCATTCAACTGGCTGACTTTGATACAAGCCGAGAGGATGAGATCACTAAGATTATAAAAGAGCAGTTTAAAGTCAACTCGATGCACTCACTGGCGATAGAGAAAAACCCGGAGATCATCGCTGCACTAGGGCTTTTGACTCACTTTTTCAAAGACACTCAGAAGATAAAGCCACGTCATCTAAATAACGTAAAATGGCTTCCGCCTGAAAACTACTTGAAACTTGACCATTCAACGATAAGAAATCTAGAGCTTGTAGATTCAACTTCTGGATACTCGCTATTCTCAGTACTGGATGAGTGCAGGACCAACATGGGCAAGCGTATTCTACGAAGCTGGATACTTCATCCACTGGCGAAAGCTGCCGACATTAAGTCGCGACTTGAAACAGTCCAATTCTTCCATTCGAGAACTGCTCTGCTTGAATCAATAAGAGAATTACTGTCCGACATATCCGATATAGAGAGAATAACAGGGCGTATAGGACTGGAACGTGCCAATGCCAGAGATTACAAAGCTCTGTCGCTCTCGATTGAACAGTCTCACTCCATATTCGAGATGATTGAAAAAGAAATAAGTAATAAAAAAGCCGATCCCCCTGATTTCATTAAAAATTTATCAGAAAAAAAACCTGCAAAAGCACTGACACCTCTTGTACAACTTATCGAGAAGAGCATAAAAGATGAGCCTTCCTCCTCACTCACAGAAGGAAACATCATTAAAGAGGGCGTAGACGAAAAACTTGATCAGCTACGAGAGATAGCAGGTAATAGCAAGAAGTGGCTAAAGGATTTTGAAAAAAGTGAGCGTGAAAAAACTGACATCCCTTCTCTTAAAATTAAATCCAACAAAGTGTTTGGCTATTTCATAGAGGTGACTAATACTCACAAAGATAAAGTACCATCTGACTATATCCGCAAGCAGACGATGGTAAACTGCGAGAGGTATATTACAGAGGAGTTAAAAGAGAAGGAGGACATAATCTTTAACTCACAAGATAAAATTGCCGCACTTGAGTACGAGATTTTTGGGCAGTTTCGCAGGGAGAGCTATGAATATATAGGTCAGTTGCAATATCTGGCAAATTTAGTTGCAACTATTGATGTGCTCAGTAATTTTGCTTGGACAGCGATTCATAATAATTACATTAAACCGGATATTTTACCTGAGAAATCAGGCGTCATTTCTATAAAGGATGGTCGTCATCCGGTAGTCGAGAGTGCCATCACAAAGAAAATGGCAGGAGGAGATACTGAGAGCTTCATACCCAACGACATACAACTGGACAACGGGAGAAACAATCTCATCATAATAACCGGCCCAAACATGTCAGGAAAATCTACATATATAAGACAGGTCGCTGTTCTTGTACTTATGACACACATAGGCAGCTTCATTCCAGCGACAAAAGCAGAGATAAGCCCGGTAGACAGGATTTTTACCCGAATCGGAGCCAGCGACGATCTGTCCGGAGGTAGAAGTACTTTTATGGTAGAAATGGATGAGGTCGCTAATATAACCAACAATGCCACCTCCCGCTCCCTGGTGGTACTGGATGAGGTCGGACGAGGCACCAGCACTTACGATGGCATCAGTATAGCATGGGCAATTGCCGAGCACCTGCTTGATAAAATCGGAGCAAGAACCATTTTCGCTACACACTATCACGAGCTGATGAAGTTGGAGAAATCTCACCCTCACAAAGTCCGCAACTACAATGTCGCAGTAGCCAAAGACCCAGATCGAGATGAGGTAGTTTTTCTGCGTAAAATTGAGAAAGGTGGCACAAATAAAAGTTACGGTATTTACGTAGCAAAGATGGCTGGTCTACAGGATGAGATTATCAAAAATGCTAACAGGATCCTTTCTAAACTGACAAGCTCTAAAGACAGAAACAAGCCGCTTGGCAAGGCAAAAGATGAGGTTAAGAGTATTTCACTTTTTAACGGCTCTGCCGATAAATAATTATGGATGGATCCATTTCGGGGCATTTACCTAGATACGATGTAGTTCCTCCGATAGAAATAACACCGGAAACAGTAAGACTATTCTTTCAAAAAAATGCTCGCAAAATCTGCCATGAGTCATTCTTTCAAGATGCCTGTACGATTATTTACCCACTGCTAATAGAAGAAGGTGGGCTCGGCATTATTGGCAGAGCAATACGCAATCATAGGGATGTGCAAGTCTTGCTATCTGCCGTTAATGCTGTCTTACTGAACAGTTTAGTTGATAAAAATCTGTATCCCGCTTCCCAAGAAGAAGTCATACGTGGGACAATCCTTGGCGTACTAACAGAGAGGGAGATATACCTATACTCTATCGCAAACAAGCTTAAACCCCACAAAGACTTCAATCCTTTTGCATTTATTCTTTATAGGGATATGCCGATACTAATATCAATATCTCAGGACCCAGAATTCGAAATGATGAAAGAGGAAATAGATAGTCTATTAAGGCTTCGAAGAGAAGTAATTGCCAATGAGGCACTTCCCGTTATAAACCCGTTCGGCCGACATTCTAGAGCGACACCTTAAGTCAACCCCACCAATCCCAAAACCAGTAAGCCAAATATTTTTCTCTTACTTCTCAGATCGACATTATACAACCTCTATACCATCAGCTCAATACCCTTACCGTACCGAGTTTGGATCAACTTCCGGCCGCTCTGCTGATAAATTTTCTTTCTTAGACGACAAAGTATGACGTTAAAATAGTTTTCTGTCATCTCCTCAAGCCCCATCTTAATAGATAAGCTGTCCAAAAGTGTTTCTTTATCAACTATAAATCTCTTCTCGCTAAGAAACTTGACTATTAGACACTCCACATAAGAAAGCTTTATGCGTACGCCATCGACATAAAGCAGATAGTTAGCCATATCAAGAAAGATACTGTCAATGACCTTTATACTACTGGCATTCATACGACCATCAGCGAAATATATGTCTAGCAATCGCTTAATGCGACAATTTAACTCCCGAAAATCAAAAGGCTTGTTAAGAAACTCATCAATACCCAAATTGAAAAGCCTCAACTTTAAATCAATCTCCTCCTGATTGCCCAATATTAAGATTTTTGTTTTAACGCCACACTTTTGCCTAACCCTTATTATAAGTTGGGACAATCTTGCCTTGGAACCGCGAGTATCAAAAAGAAACAGATCCACACCCTCACAATCAAATCCCTTAGGAAGCTTCTCTTTTGTAAAAATGTGGCAGCATGCTGGAATGTTTCGCTCGACATTTTTCTTGATAAGAGAAAGGAACGACCGATCTATGCCTACTAAATAGATCTTTCTTCTCTCAACAGTGCTGCAAGAGCAATCGCTACTACTTTGTTGCATACATAATAGTAACAAATTTTCGCCATTACTTGTATAGAATGAGATAACATATTTGCGAAATAGCGTGGCACCACAAGCGACAAGTGCAAGTTTCGTCTAACAAATAGACTCATAAAGAAATTTCGGTCTCTTCCCCACTCTTCATGTCTTTAAGCTTAAAGCTACTCTGCTTCTGCTCGTCCGGACCTGCAATGGCGACATAATCAACACCTAACTTATTAGCATATCTAAGCTGCTTGGACAAAGGCGTATCACATTCGAGAAAAAGCTCAGCGAAGTAACCCTCTAACCGCAACTTCTTAGCAATTCGTTGAGCGTACGTATAACTCTGCTCATCAAACAGTGTCACCAATGCTTTCTTCCCGAAATCTAGCTGAGGCAGTAGCCCCCACTCCTCGAGAAAGATGCGCGTCGTTTCATCACCTGGAGCCATACCTACGGCAGGAAAATCAGTACCGCCAAAGATCCCAGCCAATCCATTATATCGACCCCCTCCGAAAATCGATCTCCCGCCGTTAAGGTTAAAGAATTCAAAAATGGTGCCGTCATAATAATCAAAACCTCTTACCACTGAAGGGCTGTACTTCACATACTCACCGTATCCCAGCTCGAGCAGCCTATCTAAAATCCTCCTCAAATTAAGAAAGTCCTTATTATCTTCTATTTCGGGAAATATCTTCTTTAGATCGTCGAGCTCATCCATCTCCATCAGTGAGTATAATTTTTGTGCATCCTCAGGGAGCAATCCGCACTTGACTAGCTCCGCCAGAAACAGCTCCTCGCTATATTTCTCTTTTTTATCCATAATCCGGACTACTTCGGTTATTTTCTCCTCTAAGGTCACCTCCAGCTTAGCAAGGATGAAGTCGATAAGTTTTCGGCTATTTACATAGCAGATATAAGAGCCTGCTTTCGCACCAAAAGCAAGCATTATTTCTATACCCATCTGGATTATTTCTATGTCAGCGTTAGTTGAGTCTGTGCCAAAAATATCGAAGTTTAGCTGCCAAAACTCACGATTGCGACCTTTCTGCGGCTTCTGATTTCGTACAAAGTTAGCGATTGAAAAAAGCCGCATGGGCTTACTGGACTGATCGTATATCCTGGAGACAAGCCGTGTTACAGAAGGCGTCATCTCAGGTCGCACTGCCAGCTCTCTGCCGCCCCTGTCTACACATACCATCAGCTCTTTCCCACCCACCTCGTCGCCAGATTTCGCTCTATATATATCAGCGTTTTCAAGCAAGGGTGTGAGATACTCCTGGTAACCAAATTTCTCGCACACTCCCCTCCATGTGTTGAATATGTATGACCTGATTAAATACTCTTCCGGCATCCAATCGGCGTATCCCTTGAGCGGTCGATTTGTTAATTTTATCTTTTTGTTCATTCTTGCCTTTTTAATAACTTATTAAAATAATATTTAGACAACAGTTTATTATACCAGAACTTTTTATGTATTCATAATTACTTTATGTATGCTTTAATGGACATTTATTCTAAAATCTACTATTATATAGATATGGGCATAACAAAAATCGATGAGTTTAAAACAATCGAGGAAAATCTTGCTCTTTTACGGGAGGAAGGCGAGGAAATTCTGCACACATACCAAGTCGTATGCCTGGACAGTTTCTTCAATGCGCCGGAAGTATTACAAATGAGCATGAGCCAGAGCAATCTGTATATAATAAGCCAAGATGCCATCGAAAAATTACCGCATGAAAGCTTCGAGCTCGATTATACTGGTGCAGAGCCCAAATTCACGATGACAGCTAATATTTTAAACTCTCGCATATCAATATTCGAGGAAGCACGAAAGCTTAAAGCGCACCATGACGGGGCGGCTATCGGCTATTTCACGATCACTCGAGAAAATGCTGTGCCGGCTGATTATCTACTTGTAAAGTTGAATAGAACCACTCCTGTCTACCAAGCCTGGGCTGTGTATAAGATTTTGCACTTACTGAAGACTAATCGATACAATAAAGACGAGTTGTTAATATTAAACGAAATGATTGCTGGTAACTTTGGAAATGTAAAGTTGGATTTCCTAAAAAAAGTCTTCATTGTATTTATTTCATATCTCTTACTCAGAGTGTTGATAACTTTCGTTACGGATATCACGTTTATATTCACAATACTTGACATAATAGCTTATATTGGGGTAGGATATCTAGCTTACTGGTCATTTAAACTGCAGAACGAGAACAACCTCAGATTCAAAAAGTATTACAGCACGGTAAGAATAAAAAAATAGTTACTTTCGCAATTATTACACGTAATAATAAGTATGAAATACAAAATACGCTATACGGACAAGCCAAAATATAATAGCAGAATTTACAACAAAAGACGCCCATTTTCATCAAAAAAATTTACAATAAACAACCTGCTTAACAAAAAGACAAAATACGGCAAAAAACGACGCAAAAAAATAGATAAAACAAAGTTCAGAAAGAAGTTTTCTAAAATCTTTAGCATCGCTATCGGAGTTGGCTTCTTTCTTCTTGTCGTTATCTTGATATGGATCGGGACATTCCTACAGGATGTCAACAACTCGCTCCCTGAGCCAGGGAAACTAATTGATCGCAGACAAGCCGAGAGCAGCATTATATACGACCGCAATGGGGTCGAGCTTTACAAACTGCATGATGGCAAACAGAACAGAATATATACTAAACTCGAAGATTATCCTCCTCATCTCATCGTCGCACTACTCGCAGCAGAAGATAAGGATTTTTATGAGCATAAGGGGCTTGACTGGATCGGCAATGTGCGATGTCTCTATCTTAGTACCAGGTACTACTTAACTAAAAAAGGAAGCGTCTGTGGTGCCAGTACAATTTCGCAGCAGCTAGTGAGAAATACGCTCATGTTTGACGCTTTCGGAGACAAGGCGTATGAAAGAAGCAACTTCTTTGCGGCGGCAGAGAGAAAGACAAGAGAAATGCTTCTAACTATGCAGGTAGAAACAACACTCTCCAAGGACGAGCTACTTGAGATGTATATGAATGAGGTAAATCTGGGTGGAATGAATTACGGCTTTGAGGCTGGATCCCAATCGATCTTTGGTAAGTCAGCGAAAGAGCTTACAATAGAAGAGAGCGCTCTATTAGCAGGATTGCTCAGAAGCCCGAGTAGATACAATCCTATGAATGGATCACAGCCGGAGATGGCACTTGTAAATAAGGATCGTAATCTTGATCTCATGTTACGCTATAAAGACAGATTTGAAAAGCATGTAGACCTCGGTGATATTGAAATCACAGAGGAGCTAATCGAAGAGGCTAAAGAGAAAGAGATCGTCTACAACCCAGGAAAGATGAACATCAAGGCCCCACACTTTGTATTCTATGTAAAAGATGAGCTCGTAAATATGTACGATCTTGAAACTGTAGAAAGAGGCGGGCTTCGCATATACACATCACTGGATTATGAATCACAGAAAATAGCCGAAGAAACATTAACGAAGGGCATAGAGCAAAGAGGAAAAAGGCATAATGTTAATAACGGCTCGATGGTCGCGATCCACCCTCCTACCGGTGAAATCATAGCAATGGTGGGCTCAGTTGATTACTGGAAAACTGATGACAAACGAATCGATGGTAACGTTAATGTAGCAACATCTCTACGACAGATGGGCTCTTCTTTTAAACCTTTCACATATCTCGCAGGAATAACTCAGGGATACTCTACAGGCATGCCTGCCCACGACATAGAAGATTATAAATTTGGAGCATATAAGCCAAACAACTGGGATTACCGATACAACGGACCGATGCTTATGAGAGAGGCTCTGGTTAAATCTAGAAATATATCAGCTGTGTCCGCAATACAGCTTGTAGGAATTGAGCAGACGATACAAGTGGCAGAGAAGCTCGGCATAACAACGCTTAAAGATAGAAGCCGGTACGGACTCAGTTTGACGCTGGGTGCAGCAGAAGAGAAACTTCTTGAGCATACTTACGCTTTCTCAGTGTTCGCTCTGGAGGGTAAAAAAGCTCCCCTCACATCGGTACTAAGAGTAGAAAACTCACGCGGCGAGGTTATTTACGAAAGGCCTGAGGTCGAAGCAGAGAGAGTTTTTGACGAGAAAGAGATCTACCTTCTTAACTGGATACTGTGTGACGCAGGCGGCTTTGGCGACCAGCTCGGAAGCTCGGTCTATGCAAATAGAGGAAGAAGGTTTGTTTGCGGAAAAGGTGGAACAACGAATGGTCCTAAGGATCTAACCGGCTTCCTGTATCACAAAAACCTGTCAGTAGGTATATGGGTCGGAAATAATGACAACACAACTTTCCCGGGAGCTTACTCTTCTACTGTTCCACTCCCTATTGCGAGTGACTTTATGAAAAATCCTACAATATTAGCTAAATACCCTAGCGTGCTATTCAACAGACCTTCGGGCGTTGTTACTGCAACCGTCTGCAAGGACACCGGACTGCTGGCAACTCCAGATAATCCATGCCCCAAAGATACAGCACTTTATATTCAAGGTAAAGCGCCTGCACATGATCCAAGAGAAGTTATAACTGTATGTAAATCTAATGGGCTAATACCGACAAATCTCGAACTGGCTAAAAAATATGATCTTACAAAAGAGAAGTATCTCTTTGAAAACTTCAGCTTCGTTCTGGGCGAACAGGACAGTGCATTCAAGGCGTATTTCTCCCGTGAACCGTACGAATATCTCTTTGCAAGACCAGACAGTGGAGAGTGTGCTATACCAGAAGGAACAGAAACACAAATTATTGAAATAACAAAGCCAGTCGCAAATTCTGTCTACAACACAGGAGATAAGGTCAAATTCGAATCTTACGCCCTTGCTGCAGGCGGAGTGGATTATGTGCAGTATAGATACGGAGGAAGTGCTATCAGTGGGAATATTAAAAATGCTCCATACGCATTTGAGTGGACTGTTCCATCTACACTGTCTACGGGTAACCACACAATTACAGCAAGATTAGTGACAAAAAACGGACAACAGAAAGAAAGCACCGTTATATTATCAATCGTAAACCCTACCCCATCTCCTCAAATCAGCATAACCAATCCTAGCAACGCCGGCAGCATCTCACTGTCAACACAATTTCCTGTAACCATCTCAGCAACCGTTTCCCCTTCTGGATCGACATTGACATCGATGAGTTTTACTATAGTTGGTATTGATGAGTCCAACAGTGGATATAGTAAAACATTAATCGATAGCAATCCTTTAAACGGATGGAGCGTATCTTGGCCCACAGGAGCGGATATAGTTTCCGGCAGATATCGCATAACCGCAAGTTCCACGGGGGCAAAAGAATCAACAATAGAAATAACTATTACAGAGTAGCCTATCATGAAAAAAGCAATCTCGTACTTAATAATATTCGTTGGTATAATCCTAGCAGCTTTTCTTTATCTTAATGCTGATTATCAGAAATCGTTGCGTGAAGAGGTTATAAGATTAGACAGCACTCTTAATTTTGAAGTTAATAGCGGAGAGTCGTCCAAATCCGTTGCCAACCGTCTGCGAGATGAGGGAGTAATTTCAACAAAGCAGTACTACTATTTTATTATATATTTACGCCAAACAGGCACGGGCAGTTCTATTCAGGCAGGGAATTATCAAATCGAAGGTGATTATTCTATCAAAAGTTTGATTAATACACTAGGTAAAGCCGTCGAAAACCAGATCTGGATAAAGGTTTCAGAGGGAACACGAAAAGACGAAATCGCTGAAGAGATAGCCATGCAGCTCGCCGATGAAACAGGCACAAGCTTTGACAAAGAGATTTTCCTCTCTCTGACAAATGATGCTGAATTTATCTCAACGTTAAATCTTAATGTCAACTCTACTTCGGCAGTAACCGACCTGGAAGGCTTCCTATTTCCAGACACATATCTGATCCCTGTAGGCAGTGACGAATCTTATATCATAAAGAAGCTCGCAGATACTTTTAATCAGAAGGTAGAAGAGATATCCTACGAGGAGCTTATCATCGCAAGCCTGGTCGAAAGAGAGGGAGTCAGCGACACCGATAAGCCGATAATTGCAGGAATAATTAAAAAAAGACTCGATGAGGGTTGGTTGCTAAATATAGACGCCACTCTACTCTACCCTAAAAAGGACTGGAAGTATACGCTAACGAGGAGGGATCTCGCTGAAGATAATCAGTACAATACATACACAAGAAAAGGTTTGCCACCAACACCTATTTGCAACCCCTCACTATCTTCGATCACTCATACGCTGTTTGACAAAGACTCAGTTTATTACTATTATATCCACAGTCCCGATGGCCAAGCCCACTTCGCTAGAACGCTAACAGAACACAACAATAATATCAATGAATATCTACGATGACAAAAAGGAAGCTCACAAAGATAGGTTTTACTCTCTTCACCATATTGGTGACCACTTCACTCATCTTCACATACTTTTTCGTTTCTAAGAAAATGAAAGACATGGGGCTTAAGGTTACATTACCAGAGCTGATCAACTTCACGATAAAAAACCGAGATTACCTACTTGGCAAGGAGGAATTACTAGCTTATGAAGGAGAAAAAGATCCTGAACTAATAAAAGAAATAGCTCAATTGGAGAAAGATAGCACAGAGAAATACACCAACTTTCTGATAGTAGGTATAGATACGAGAGGTAGCACAAGTGGACTACAAAATACCGACACCATAATAGTGGCTAACTACAATCACGAAAGCAACAAGTTAATCCTCTTCTCTGTCCCAAGGGATCTTTACGGAATAATTACGACCTCCAGCTCAAGCTCACCTCGATACAACAAGATAAACTCTGCTTACGCATATGGTGAAGGAAGAAAGTCAGGATCAGGAATGGAAACTTTGCGTCTTACAGTCGAAAAAACCTTAGACATTGAAATTCAGTATTCAGTAGTTGTAAATTATACAGCGTTCGAGGAAATAATAGATTTACTTGGCGGCATAGAGATCGATGTGGAAAATTCGTTTACTGATTATCGTTATCCAGGACCTAATAGCGGTTTTGTCACTGTGAAATTTACAAAAGGGGTACAGACAATGGACGGTAAAACTGCACTTCAATACGCCCGATCAAGGAAGTCGATGCAGGCAGGCGAAGGCTCTGACTTCGCACGGGCCAGGAGACAACAGAAGGTGCTTGAAGCCGTAGCTACTAAGGCCCTAAATACCGACATGTTCTCATCCCCCACCTCGATAATAAAGCTGCTGGACTCAATGAGCAAAAACATTAAGCTTTCAGACTATACTCTTACAGATCTGGAAGCAGCACTTGCACTCACAGACAAGCTTGAAGACGTAGAAATCACCAATTTGGTGCTAGATCCATCGATTGGTAATTACACGGTCTTAACTACAGGTGTAGGAAACGGCTATACAATAGGCCCTAAAAAGGGGACCCGCAACTACTCGGACTTCCATGCCTTCATAGCAAAGAGTATTGAGTATCCAGAGCTGTATGCAGAACCGATCAAGGTTTTTGTATACGACACGGGTGCAGGGGCTACAAACGCAAGAGAGTTATCAAATGAACTAAAAGAGCAATTCCCATTTATAGATGTAAGATACTGGGGGCTACTTAGAGGATTAGAGACCGATGGAGTCGTTATATTTAAATATAATGAAGTGACAAACGATCAGGCATTCTCGTACGTAGAAGATTTCCTAGGTGATCAAGTCTCTTCGACTCGACCGGAAAACTTACCGACACTCAAAAATGAGGATATAACAATTCTCGTTGGAAAAGAGTCTACCTCTATTGATGAGTAGAAAGTTTGGTATCGGATATCTCATTTTGCAGAAATTCAAGTAACACTTCATTGACACGACGATTTTCTCTTCTCGCCTTCTCTTTAAAATCAATCAGAACAACATTATTCTTTCTGCACAAGAGCTTGTTTCCAGGACATATGCTCTTTTCCACAAAGATTTTATCTGCATTTAGAGCATCTTTATCTCCTAGCTCCCTCTGGACGATCAGAACATCCGCTTTGCTTATGTACGGAGAGTTAATTCTTCCCTCTGAGGCCATAACTTCAGCATTTACCTTGCCACCACGAGTAATAGTATCGTAATCAGACATCACGGTTATATGCTCGTAACCCTTTTCTGCCAGAATAAGCCCGAGTTTTTTACTCAACCAAACGATGCCCTGCCCTCCCAGCCCAATTATACGTACACTTATATCTTTCATAAACTATTTAGTATCAATAATTAATTTCGGAGGATTCTTTTTCATCTCCGCCAACATCAAGGCTGGAGTATCTATACCTTGAAGACGACCATGATTTGTATGACAGGTCGAAATTATCTCCACAAACGAAAACCCATCCCATTCAAGACTCTTACGTGATGCCTGCTTTAGTTGCTCCATATCTATGACAGAGCTTCTAGCATAGAAATACTTTTCATTGCTTGCAATTATCGGATGAGCATCTACAGGCGGAAGCTCACTACCGGCGGGTGTAGTTTTCGTTTTACTCCCCTTCTGGGTTGTAGGAGCAAGTTGTCCCCCAGTCATACCGTAAGTTTGATTTTGATTACAAAAAACATGGATCGGAGTATTTCTTCTAGCTGTATGTACTACGTGGCTCAATCCTATCCCGAGCAGATCACCATCGCCAGAGATGACTATAACATTAAGATCGGGATTGGCAATTTTTATACCTTCGGCAACTGGAATGGCACGACCGTGAGTCGTATGCACGCCATCGAGTTCAAAATATCCTGATATCCTCGCAGTACAGCCGATACCGGAAACAATGACAGTATTCTCGCGAGTCCATCCCATCTTGGCTATCGATTCAGCAAGAACGTTTTCAATAAGATACAACCCGCAACCGGCACACCATATCTTATTCGCATCTTTTCTTTTAATATTTTGGCTCATATATTTATTTTTGTAATATCTGATACAGCGATACTTTGTGTGTCAACTAAAAATTCAGCCCGTAAAATCCTACTATACTGCCCTTGATTCATTTCTACAACTTTAACTGTTGAGAATTTATTTAAAGTATCCGACATCCCGGGATCAACAGGAAATATCAATCTCGGCCTTAAAAGTGCATACTTCTTTGGATTTTCATCTACCATATCATAGATAATCCTGGATACAGACCCGTATGCGACAATCAGCTGCTCAGCTTCCGCATCACCGTAAAATTCATACGGATTACCGACTTTAATTTCGGAAAATCTTGCCATAAGATCATCAATCCATCCCTCATAAACATCCCAGTCTTTTGTTTTTGGATCACCGTATTTATCCGTGGTAAGCCCCGTATAATATTTTCTTTCACCTTTAGCTAAAGGAGTAAAATCTGACTTAATTTCAAACTTCTTCCCCCCTATATTTACCAGCTCCATTAGTCGAGAAATCGTAGCGTCCAGCATGACTATGACAGGAATTTTGTATAACCAGGCAATTTTAAACGCCTCGACAGTCATTTCGTAACACTCCATCACTGAATTAGGATAGAGAACTACACTATTATAATCTCCATGCGTACCGTACTGGGATTGCATAATTTCACCCTGTCCAGGCATAGTAGGCATACCTGTAGATGGACCACGCCTCTGTGAGTTAACCACGACGAGAGGGATTTTGTATGCGAACGCCAAACCAAGCCCCTCTTGCATTAGTGAAAATCCAGGACCGGAAGTCGCTGTAAATGCTTTTCCTCCCGACAGTACAGCTCCTATACAGGCATGAATTGCTGCTATCTCATCCTCACTTTGCAAAAAAGCCAATCTCCCGTTTTCACCGGACATCCGAGCCCACTCCTCCATTATTTCTGACGCAGGAGTAATTGGATATCCTGCAAAAAAAGTTGCCCCGGCGGATCTTGCTCCCATCACTACTGCACCATTCCCACTAATTAATCTCTTCATACTTTTTCACAAACTCATCTAAACCTGCTTCTCGATACTTCTGTTTATCCCTCTCGAGATATCCATACTTCTTCGAGTAGTACTCCCCACATGCATGTAAACATTTTACATCCTTTATTATACCAGATCGTAGCCCCAACTTAGATCTCATTAACCAAGCGATTCTGGCATCTTCGCTTCTAGACATATTCATTTTTCCAATATTAAACCTAATCTTTATCCTATCAAAATCTTTCTTTCTCAAAATCGCACACCATCCACCTGTCGGGCCCTCAGAGATGATTTTGTCTCTTACCCTCAAATCCGAGTAATGTTTCTGCTCAGGCTTTGCGCCATTCGTATACTTATTTTGTACAACATCTAAGGCAAGAAATCCGAAATTGTCAGCTACATTCAAATAATCAACCATAATCTTATCAAAATTATGAGGAAATTCCAGCACATCGTCATCGATGACAACTATATGGTCACCCTTTGCACCGTTAAGCAGGCGCTTATACTCTCTCAATCCCTTGTTCTTTCTGTTGTGGCACACTTGCAGCCTGTCATGCATATTGGCATACTGATCAAGTAACTGCCCTGTTCCGTCATCCGAACCGTTGTCAATTACATTTAATGTATAGTCATACTCCCCTGAAACATTTTCAAAAAAGGAATCTAGGCATTTTCTGACAAACTCCTTTCTATTCCATGTAAGCATTACGAATGATATCATATCCCTCTCTCAGAAAAATTATTCACTACTCATATCGCAGAGCGTTGAGTGCGGATATTTTTGTCGCCCTGCGAGCCGGATAAAGTCCAGTTAAAATTCCGACCGTAAACGCCAAAAGTATTATTGAAGAGGCAAAAAGGAACGGCATCTGTACAAGCTTGAGCCCCCCCGCTCCCTGAGAAACAGCGTATACACCCAAACCGAGCTCAATTATTTTGCCAAGAAGCACCCCAATAATAATCCCCGACACACCCCCGAATGTTCCCATGATCATAGACTCGGCAAGGAAAAGATCACGCACCTCTCTTGATTTCATTCCCATAGCTTTTAACAATCCAATCTCTCTAGTCCTCTCCAACAATGAAACTGTGAGCGTATTAAACATGCCAAGCGACGCAACGAAAAGAGCTATAGCACCGAACAGTCCAAGAACCAGACGAATAGTACTAAAAAGATTATTTATCTGCTCAACAGTATCAACAACTGAGCTTGTAGCAAAGCCTTGCGCCTCAATAATCTGCCTTGAATCTACTAAGTACTCCTCCTGATCAACTACTATCTTAATCTGTGAATAATTCTCGATGCCCATCGCCCGAAGATGGCTTATAGGTACGTACATTTGAGAGATTAGATCATCTGGTGTAACTCCGACTATAGTATATTCGACTGTCGAGGATTCGATTTTGTTCTGTTCATTTGTGCTTATCCTGCCAGTAGATATAAATTTTATGGAAAACCTCTCGCCTACAGCATCAACATCTTGTAAACCTAGTACCCTTAGAAAGGCTCTGTTAACAACTGCCTCCGTTCCATTCAAGTTGTCCGGAAAAACAGCCTGAGTCACTCTCAAAGTTTCGGGTATCTCACTTTCCCCTTCAAGCTCAATCCATTCATCGGTTAGATACTCATCCAGAGGCTCGTCATCCATCTCTGTTTCATAAGCATATTCTTTGATAATCTCTATACTCTCGTCAATTATTAAATCACTTTCGAACGAATTGCCCAGGACAGGCGATATGGCCGACTGATTTAGATATTCACTAGTAACCCCATAAACGGCGACGTCCGTGAGAGAGTTTTTGTAATTGACCTTTCCAACCACTGCGATCTGGGGTAAAACATGAGTAATATAAGGTATTCTGGAGAAATCATTAACCGTTTCATCATTGATAAAAAGATTGCTGCCTGGCAAAACTGAGACATCCGCCTGCTTCATCTCTTCAAGACTCGAGACCCTATCAACAACCATAGACTGTAAGCCGTAACCAATCGAGACCATAAAGACAATCGCTCCTATACCTACAGCTATTCCACCAATCGTTACTAACGTTCTGTTCTTTTTCGCAACCATGTTCTTTCCTGCAAGTCGAATAAGCTCAATTCTAGGCACTCTGCCCTGTTTAGGACCGTCTAGTTTCTCTATTAAATTCTCAAGCAGCTTCACCACAGGAGTAAGAAACTTGATTTTCCCAGACAGTTTGCGAAACAGGAAGAAGGCGAAGTATACAAATATAAGCAAAATATACGAGAAAACATACAGCAGATCCAACGCCGCCTCTGTGACCCTCCGAAATATATTTTTTTTAATCTGCCGTGATTTCTTCATATACTTTCCTTTTTTTATTAATATCTTTTAACTCTTCTATATCGTCTCTAGGAGAAAATATCTTCTTTACGCCACCATCAAAAAGTCTTATTGCTTTATCAGCGTACTTTAAATATTCCAGATCATGAGTAACCATAACTATCGTCTTATTAGCTTTTTTTGAAAAAGTTACAAGCAAACTCATAAGATCTTCACCCGACTCAAAGTCAAGATTTCCAGTGGGCTCATCTGCTATTATAATCTCTGGGTTAGTAATTAGTGCCCGTGCCAAAGAAACTCTCTGCTGCTGTCCACTGGAAAGCTCCGATGGGTGATAAGCAGCCCAATCAAGCATCCCTACACTTTTCAACATCTGCTTCGCTTTTTCTACACGATCAGCCTGGGACTCACCTAGGAGTACAAGAGGAAATGCAACATTTTCTATTACATTTATAGATTTTATCCAGTTCGCCTGCTGATACACCATTCCCAGATGATGCTTTCTGAAGTCTGCCAGGTCATTCTCAGAATAATCTTCGTATATGCTCTCTCCCAAAACTTTCACAACCCCATCAGTAGGCTTCTCAAGCCCAAGCACCGTGTGAAGTAGCGTGGATTTTCCACACCCAGAAGGTCCGAATATGACTACAAACTCATTCTCTTCTATTTGAAACGATATGTTCTTAAGAACAGTCACCTGTCCATCTGCAACGTCGAATCGTTTATACACATTTTTTACATCTATCGCTACGCTCTTAGCCATAATTATAATTCTCCTAAAAACCCAAATACTTCACGCAGTGTAGTAACAACCAAATAGAACGCATTGTTTGTCGCCTTCGGAGTTATTGTAACAGTATCCACAGATCTACTCTCATTACCGGCGGCATCCTTTGATATCGCCCTGAAATGATAGACCTTGGATGGCGTCAAACCAGAAATAATTACAACGTGATTTTGTGACAAGTTAGTATCCTCCTGTGTCAATTGAGCATATGAGCTCCCCGATCCCTCTCCATACTCAACCTGGCTGGTAGCAGGCTCATCGGTCTGCCAAGTGATTATAAGCTGAGAGGTCGTGCTTTGTCCACCACCGTCGTTGAGCGTCACATTAGATCCCTCTACGTTAAGCCCTGCTATTAGTGGAGGTCTTGTATCTTCCGATGTAATCACCCGTATGGTGCTCGATACCGCTTCGTTACCGATAATATCTCGTCCACGAACGGTCAACAGGTAAGCTGTATCAGGGAATAATCCTCTGAGAACCATCTTATGATCGCCTTTCACCAGATCAAGATCTATCGCATCCTGCATAAGCTCAGGCCTGTTTTCCGGGTAGAAAGTCACAATTGAAGATACCGCAGTATTTGAACTCCACGTTACGAGAAGAGTTGCCTCAGCAGTTTTGGATACCTGCTGCACCCGCACATCAAAGACTCTTGGTCTTGGCAAAGTCTCAAAATCAAGAATCGTACCTTGATACTCCTGCCCCTCCTCATCAAACGTATTTATTCTAAAGTAGTACTTGGTGCCGTCAGTAAGATTATCAAGTGCAATAGAGTACGATGTCTCTATCTTCGATGTACCGATTTCTCTCACTCCGCCAAAATCCGTTGTCGGACCATAATACACGCGCGCCTTTGTCGCATTTATCGTTGTGAAGTTTATAGTAGATCCACTTATACCGACATTTGACACCCTCACATCCTTCACCTCTGGAGGAGGCTCTGTAGTAAAAGTGTACTCATCACTAATGCCCGTATTACCATCTTCATCGGTCCACTTTGCTTGATAATAGTAGGTCTGTCCCGGCTCTAAATTAGTAAGCCCTATTCTATGATCGGTCACATGTACAGACATGGATGGCTCCCACTCGAAATAATTCCCGCTTGCAAGTCCAAATGCTATCTTGCTGTCAGCAGTTCGATTAGTTGTCCAGCTGACAGTTGCCTTTGTTGTGGTTATAGAGGAAACAGCCGGTCCAGAAGTTAAAGTAGCCGGTACCGTATACTTACCTCTTGGAATCATAGAAACGGCATTTGTGTATGATGGGTTATTTATCGACTCATCAGAATTATCAATCGATCCGATTCGCCAGAAATATCTTTCTGACTCCGGTACCGTATCTACATAAGCAGTTGAGGAAGTCGTCGCTACACTATCCCATATCTCTCCATCGACAGATCGCTCAATTACATATGATAAGCTGCCTGTGCCTTTATACTGGGGGGGATCCCACACTAGTGCCACTCTCCATATTGAAGCATCCTTGATTGAACTATCTGATACGATAGTGTTTAACGGTGGATCAGGAAGATCTGTTTCTAAGTAAAAGGTTGTAGAAATATAGTTACTAGGAGAATAGTTTCCAGCCGTATCAACGGCAACCACATAGATCACATTAGATCCCTTTCGAAGTCCCGGGAATGAATCAGGTCCAAGGAAAGTATCATCCAGCGGTATATAGGTAGCTGAGTTTGATAGTATTGTGGCGTATGATGCCGGAGGTGGTGTATTAATCATATAGTAGTATGTAAACAGTTCGTTCCCATCAGAAATTTGTGCATCAGGCCAATAAAAGTAGTACTCATTGATATCGCTTGATTCAGGAGTCACCGTGATTTCATCTCCCTGAGAAAATTTGGGGGCTTCACCACCATAATTAATAACCGCTGTTCTAAGTTCAGATTTATTACCAGCGACATCAATTACTCTGAAGTATATAGTGTTGGAGCCGAGCTGAATATTAGCCCTTGCTGCCTCGGGAAGATAAAACGGTTGATTCGTACTCATTGGAAGATAACTTATCCCCGTAAAGTCATCTATATATTCACCAAACCAATTGTCACGTGAATTTATTCCGTAATGAAAACCAAGCACTCCAGAATGAGTATCCGATCCTCCGTGCTCTTCTCCAGTAGTCCAATTAAAGTACATGTCTTCTGTGCTAGAGAATGTCCCACTCGCAGCAGATATAGATGTGACATTATCAGGAGGAGTAGAATCAAAGTAGAAAGAAATAAAGTTACTCTCATCAGGGCCCACATATACATTGTTTGCCACATCGATCGCCTTAAGCTTTAAATAGTACTTATCATTAGATGATGTAAGCCACTGCTGACCCCTAAGAGCTAAATCGGCAAAATCAATCTCTAAAGCGTCGATGATAAATTCGCAAGATGAACCCGTGGTACTAACAGGCGACGGCCCTAACAGGCCTTTCTGAGCTGCGGGATCACCAGCCGGATCAAGTCCTAGATACACACAGTATCCCTTTATCCCCTCATCATCCGTTCCGGCTTCCCAGCTGAAGTACAAGTCAGGCCTATTAAACCAATAGTCATCATCTAGTTCAGAGTATGAATGGACAGCATCTGCATGTGCCTTCATGACAGTGTTAGAGGCATTTGTCGGCCTTGTCAGATCAATTCTAAAAGCAGGTGTACCTGGTGCAACAGTCCAACCAGACTCCCCACCCTTATCATCTATTGCCATAACTCTCCAATAGTAACCCTCCGTAGTCAGCTCCTGCCCCTCCGCCCCTACATTATATATACCATCGCCAGCCCCCTGACCTACAGTAAACCATGCGGTGCCTTGAGCCTGCATTGTAGATTCATAATCAATTATAGGCGTGTTAAATGTAGAATCAAGTGCCATTTGGAATCGATAACCGACCGAGTCCAAGCTGTCAGGATCAGAAAGCACGAATCCGATCGCCGGCTGAACATTATTAGTGAGCTGTCCATTTATATAGTAAGTGCTTTCTGGAATTACTGGTGAGTTAGGATTTGCATTAGTGACTATCCTCACATCAGCGACCAAAGGATCGGAACCAAATTTTACCCATTCTGAGCACAAAGATGTGGCATCACATACTCTAGCCTGCCATCGGTACGATTCCCCGTCCGCCAAACCATCGACTGAAACCGTTCCAGTAACTGGAGATCCTGTATATGCAACCGCTTCGCCCGTATGTGTAGCTATATTGCTAAAACTCCCTCCCAGTGGAATGATCTCAACTTCAGGAATTAATGTATCAGTATCGTTAGCATCAAGCATTGTTATTTTAGATAAAATCTCAGGCTCGTCCGTACTGCCTCCGCCAGCAATTGCCGTTATCCCATCTGTCTTAAACTGCCGGAGGTTTGTAGGATTATAAGGATAACCCGCCAACAGTAGCGACCCTTCCGAGCCATCCTCAGCTGTAGATCCAGAGGCTATACCCCCATCAACAGAAAGAGCAGAAAAATTCATGTTATCATCGTGGTAATATATAGCCACCCGACCGCCACCTCCGCCACCGCCATGTCTCGATGTCGAGCTCCCGGAAGCGGAACCGCCTCCCTTGGCTGTCACAGAACCAGTACCAGCAATATTGTTCGCAATGAGCCAGACAGATCCTCCTGCACCGCCACCATGTCCCCTCGAGCTTGCACTGCCTCCATAGCCACCATCAGCATTAACTGAGCCATTTACTGTAAGCGTTCCTCCGACGTCAAGTTTTACAGCACCTCCACCGGCCCCCGCCGCTCCAGCATAATCACCTCCTCCGCTACCTAGTGTAGTTGGAGTATTAGGTACTCCATAGGCAGGAGAGCCACCAGCTCTCTGAGCACCAGCACCTCCTACGCCACCATGCGCACCACCACCTGGACCATCACCCGATACACCTGGAGAATCTCCTTTCGTCATAGCAAATCCTTTTTCACTTACATTAACCTGACCGCTTCCACTCACCGTCATATTCCCGGCAACATTGTAATCTATTCTATACAGAGCAGTGTCGTCATGAGAAGTATGCGTCAAAACTCCGTTAACTAAAACATCTGAATAGTTTCTTCCCACATTAGCGTACAGCTCTGACCCAGAGGGTATCGTTAACGAGCCACCTCCGCTCAACAAGGCCATACTGCCACCATTATCAATAATTTTCCCTCCAGTCCAGCTAATACTGTTGTAGCCTATACTGGCTCCGCTCTCATTGTACAACCATGATTCACCCAGAACTTCAAGCAAATCACTCGTAACAGATCCCATTACTCTAAAATGAGACTTATCTTCGATCGATAGAGTATTGTTTACGGTCATAGATGAACTGTACTGTACATTTGAATGATTCTCCAGGACAAGATTTGCAACCGCAAGATTGTTAGGCAAAGGCGTTAGGGCTATCTTCTCTCGGACGCCGGTCCAATCGGCAGAGTAGTTGTCTATTCTAAGATCTCCGTAGGCCAGGGATTTATCCTTCTTATATATCGTACCCGCACCACCACTTTGTATTGATACACTGCTATTTGCCGGTTTACCTCCCCGTGCAATTACTTCAGACAGAGTTGTGTTATCATTGTCATAATATATGGCAATTCTTCCGCCACCACCTCCACCTCCACTGCGACCTCCATATGCATACGACGCTCCCCCGCCACTGGCAGAAATACGTGCATTTCCCTCAATTGTACTAGCATCAAGCCATATAGAACCACCTGCGCCACCGCCAAAGGCCCCCTGACTAACATACCCCGTTGAGTTACCATAATCTCCATCAGCCAATATATCTCCATTTATCGTAAGAGTCCCGCCGACCAGAAGTTTGACCGCACCACCACCGTAAGAGACATAACTGCCGACCCCTTCACCTCCACCACTTCCCAGGGTAATAGGACCAAAAGGATCACCGTAAGCGTTTACGCTACCCGTTGCACCGTATCCGTTACCGCCCAAACCTGCATGCGCTCCACCACCTCCGCCGCTACTAGAACTGTTACCGGGACCTAAGCCCTGCGCCGTAAAATATCCCTTTGAACTTACATTCACTGATCCCGTAGAGGAAACAACCATATTCCCCCCGACAGTGTAATTAATCCTATACAACTCCTGATCATTATGCTCTGTATGTGTCAACAAACCGTCCACAGTTACTTCAGAATAAGTTCTGGGTACATTCGCATACAGCTGTGAACTGACAGGAATTGTTAGAGCACCACCACTTGACAACAAAGCCAATGTTCCACCATTATCGGTAATCCTCCCTCCACCCCAAGATAGAGTTGAGTAAACAATATTTGCCGTCGACTCGACATATAACCAACCACTATCTTCGAGAAGAATGGAGTCAGCGGTAAGACTTGATCCGATACCCAAGTGTGAATATCTTCCGACATATACTTCCTGGGCGCTCATACTAGAATAGTAAGCAACATCAGAATAATTTTTTACAGAAATTTTGGATAGTTCAAGATTTGCCGGCAATGGTGTTTTAGCAACACGTACTCTACTATCTAACCACTCCTGATCCACACCATCAATTATTAATTCGCCAAGAGGAGCCCCCTTGTCCTTTATATACACAGTACCCGACCCACCTTTCATATTTGAACCTGCACTAACTGGGAGACCACCACTAGCCTCAAGCTTTGCAAGAGATGAGCTATTCGTCGAGTAAAATATGGCAATCCGACCTCCACCTCCACCTCCACCGTTTCTCGAGCCAGATCCAGAAGCAGAATCACCACCATTAGCCAGTATCTCACCAGTTCCAGCTAACTCGCCAGTGTCTATCCATACTGAACCACCTGCGCCCCCTCCATGAGACCCCTGATTATGTTGGCCGGGAGAGTAACCATAACTTCCGTTTGCCTTTATACTTCCATTCACAGTCAAAGTTCCCGTGACTACAAGTTTAACTGCCCCACCACCATGAACCAGTAGCCCATCCGTTGTCGCGGCAACACCGCCACCACTACCGAGTGTGACTGGTGAAAAAATCTCTCCATAACTGCTAGAGCCCCCGGAAGCCCCAGCTCCATCACCCCCAACTCCCCCATGTGCACCACCTCCTGCCCCTTGCGTAGTAGCCACTCCAGCACCCGGTCCAGATCCCCCTGAATATCCTTTACCTTCAATATCAACCGAGCCGCTACTTCCTATCGTCATACTCCCGGCAGTATAATCTATCCTGTACTGTTCTGTAGAGTCATTTTTAGTATGTGTCAGTTTACCATTTACAATAACATCCGTGTAACTCCTCGGGTAGTTTGCATGCAGTTCTGAGCCAGAAGGAATAGTTAATGCACCGCCGCCGCTTAACAAAGCAAGTGTACCTCCGTTATCGACAAGATTCGCATTTGACCAAGAGAAGCTATTGTACGAAATATTGGCACTACCTTCATTATATAGCCACGCTCCATCTCTAACTTCTAGAACATCTGTCACTAAATTCGATCTGATTGTAAAAAATGACAGACTATCAACCAATACTCGGCCCATGGACTCTATTCCAGTACTATTATCTATGTTCGAATATCTCTTTATAGTAAGATCATTAAGTACAAGTCCTGCAGGGATCGGCGTCTTAGCAACCCTCTCCAGTGCATCAAGCCAGTCCGTATCGTAATTATCTATGACCAAATCGCCATACACGGCAGAGTTATCTTTAATATAAACCGTGCCAGCTCCTCCCTTCATAACCGAAAGCGTTATTACATCAGACTCAGGGACACCACCTGAGGCAGTAATTCTTTCAAAGTTGGAGCTATCCGATGAGTAGTATATTGCTATTCGCCCACCGCCACCACCACCTCCGCCACGATTTCCCCATCCATTAGACGCGCCACCTCCGTCTGCAGTAACACTTCCAGTCCCAGTAACCGTTCCTGCACTGATCCACACCGATCCTCCTGCTCCACCACCATACGCTCCCTTATCTCTGTTACCAGAAAATACACCATAATCACCATTCGCATTTATCGAGCCGTTAATAGTCAACACTCCTCCAGCGAAAAGCTTTACTACCCCACCACCATGCACAGATAGCGTACTATCGCCTATTCCGCCGCCGCTCCCTAAAGTAGTAGGAGCTGTCGCACTGCCGTTTGTGCCACTCCCACCAACGGCATTTTGCCCATCACCACCAAAACCTCCATGCGAGCCTCCTCCGGCACCACTAGTACTAATTGCCCCTGGATAAGCTCCTTCACCAGCTTGATATCCCTTACCGAGCACATTAATCTCCCCTATTATTGTAGCATCACCGCTCTGCACGTCTATATTTACCTTTCCACTTATGCTTCCAGTTCCAGCGGTATGTGTTATCACTGCACTTGGATAAACGGTAAGATTACCATTTGATAATGTCAGCGGACCAGAAGCTATTGCATCGTAATCAAAATTCAGAACCGGAGAAGTTCCTCCATTTGCCCTCCCGAGTACAAGAGAGTTCACCGTGATCGGTTCATTAATATCTACAGTAGTCGACATGTCTATAAGAACATCGTCCAGTGCATCAGGAACGACATCTGTATTCCAATTTAATGGATCCGCCCAGCTTACAGCATCTCCTCCACCATCCCAAAATATAGTCGCATCAGCACGAGCCTTCCATAAAACAAAATTTTGTTGAGCAAACACAACGAGGATAATAGTAACAATAGCCGAAGCAAAAATACGACTCATCCTTCTGATCGACGTAGTAGCAAACCTTTTTCCAACGAACTCAAACTTCCACTTCATGTACAGTAATTTTCTAAATAATTCTCCTTGGTAAAAGATATAACACAATTAGATTAACATTGCAAGTTATGTTTTTATTTGTGCTCTTTACAAAGATAAGTGATAATGATATAAGATTACTGGACAGATAAATTTTTATACAATTCTTAAATGCTCCGCAAAAAACCTTTTTTCACTATAATTACGATCCTTCTACTTGTCACGGCGGGAGTGGGAATTGCAATATTTGGATTAAATATAAATCACAATGCCGTAGCACAAATCAACCAGGTCGATCCTAACTTCAGAACCGACAGTGTATTCGATGGAGTCTACTTTGATCTTGGATTAAATAATGATGAATATCCGGCGGCTATAGCTGTAGACAACCAGGGAAATTACTATGTTGCCGGGGTTTCGATAGTCGGCTGGAGCCAGGAAAAATCAGTTTTTGTTTGTAAGATAGATCAGGATGGACAGCTTGATTCTGAGTTTGGCAACTATCCATATGATAGTGAGAGCGGAATTGAAGAGGGTGGCTGTGCATTAATCACCTCCTCATCTATAGATGAATTAGATACACAGGACATTATCGTAAACTCTGATGGAAGCATCGTCATAGCAGGATTGGCGAATATAAATAGCAGCACAAACATGCGAGGAGTTCTACTACTTAAGCTCGATAATTTAGGTCAAGTGGACACGTCATTCGGCAACAGTAGCTGCACCAACCAAACCCCAAGCGGTGGAGGTGAAGGAGAGGGTGGATCATCAGGGTACGGATGTTTCACTAGCGTTACAGATACAGGAAATCCCAACTCCGAAATCATCTCGTTGGCTAAGTCGGGAAGCAACTATATCATTTCAGGACAAACTGAAAATTCCCTAACTGTCTGGGCTGTAAATAGCAATGGTGTGCTAATTGATACATTTGGGGACGGATCATGTACAAATGGAGTAGGGCAAGACAGCTCTTACGGCTGCACACAGTATTATGCGGGAGAGGGATTTACTACAGGAGGAAATAGTGTACTAGTAGACTCTAATGGAAAAATTGTAGTCGCCGGAAATGGTACAAACGACGCTTCAGATGAATTTTCTATAATTACAAGGCTAAATAGTAATGGAACTTTTGATACGAGTTTTGGCGATGGTGAGTGCCCAAATGGCGTTGGCGAAGGTAGCTCTTACGGTTGCTCCCTGCTTTACGCCGGCTCAACGGTAATAGAAGACCCATTTGAGGGAGAAATAACTCATAAACACAAGATCAGCTTTCTCTCGATTGCTCAAGATAGTACAAAATACATAATATCAGGCAGCTATGGACAATATTGCGAAAGAGATTGGTGCGACATGGAGTATTTCGGTCAAGTTTGGAGATACAACAGCGATGGTACGCTCGACTCTTCGCTCGACAACGGGACTTGTCAAATGGAGCTTGGATTTACACAAGGAGCAGGTTGTATCTCACATTACGACTACCAAAGCGGAGAGGCATATTACGGCTTCAATGGCGATACCTTCTCGTTTACTGATATAGTAGTCGATCATGGATGCAAAACTGATAATATCCCAAACGGATGGTGTCAGCCTAGATACTCATTAACCGGGTTAATATCAGGAGGAGAAGGAGCAGGCGACTACTTTCTATTAAGGTACAATTCAAATGGAGAGAAACAGTTGGAAATGAGCTCAAGTAGTGGTCTTACAGGTTACAGTACGAACCCTCGACTGCTTCTGGATGACAACGGGAACTATTTGCTCGGTGCACTTTACGAGCAGGATTATGATAGGGATGTTTACCTACTTAGGATAAATAACCGTTATCAGATAAGCGGACTTGACGAAACACTTCTTTACATCGTAAACGAGATTGATATCTCCGTTGGAACACCGGATGGAACTTATGGAGACTCGGAAGTATTTATCTCTATCCCCGGAGAGGTCTTTTATACTGATATTCTTACTCAACCGGCAGGTATCGGCGTTAACGAGGATGAGTTCATTTATATAGCTGACAGAACAAATCACTGCATACAGATTTTTGATAGCGAGGGTGCTTATGTCGATTTCATGGGGAAAGAGTGTGATGAAAACACAGGTACGGGCAATCAAAACGGGGAGTTCTCAGCACCAGCAGACGTCGCATTCGATCAGGAAGGGAATATATATGTCCTAGATGCAGGAAACTACAGAGTTCAAAAATTTAATTCCAATAGAGAATTCGTCTCTTCCTGGGGAGAAGCGACAGAGGGAGGATATCTCGAAAACGGAACTTTTGGAACAATGCGCTCTATAGAAGTTGATAGCACAGGCAATATATACGTATCAGACTTTCACCGCATACAGAAATTTGGGAATGATGGTACATATATTCTTACGATAGGTGGCGATGGGTCAGGCGGTCAAGGAAGTGGAAGTGGCAACGGACAATTTAACACTCCAAATGGAATTGTGTACGACAATATAAACGATCTTATATACGTAGCCGATTCTGGAAATTACAGAGTACAAAGCTTCGAAACAAACGGAAGCTTTAACTCGGCCTGGGACACATTTGCTTACACTCTTGACGTAGCAGTCGATGCCGATGGCTCCGTTTACACAGTATCGGATAATGTATTAAGGAAATATCAGAGTGATGGATTTATGCTGGAAGAATGGGGTGAAACAGGAGATGCTCTGGGTGCGATGTTTGACCCACAGAGCCTGTCATTACATCAATCTACAGGACACATATATGTGTCAGAGTTTGGTAATCAGCGAGTGCAAAAATTTGGGCCAAGCGGAGAGGGACTAATCACTTTTGGAGATTCTATACAAAGAGAGATTTTTCCTATAGCGGAGGTTCTCGTTGACATTAGAGATGATCGAGATTGGAGCGGTGTAACAAGATCTGTTAGCAGGCAGGATGGCAAATCTTATATACACGGACTTGCCAACGCACCTGGTACAGAGATGCCTTTCTACCTTTACATCGCCAAACTTGAAAACTCAGCAGGTGCACACGTATGCCCTGGCATTGACAATCTCGGTGCTATAGATATGGAGTGCAGTTCCGGCTATACACTAATTGCTGGAGAGGATGCAGGAATCGAGGAAGTAACGTACCTGGGCTACGACTATTGGAAAATAAGCGATGTCTACGGCAGCGGTGGTATGAATATTCTGCAATCTGGAGATGAAGAAAGTGATCCTGGCGAAGAGCAAAACGCACCGATCGAAGAGCAGAATCAGAATGAAAGTGAAACTGAGGACAGTACAACCGAAGATGACAGTACTCAACTTACACAATCGGGAAGCTCTATCATAGTAATGTTCCTTCTGGCCATTTTGATAGTAGGAGTCTTATTAATAAACAGATTTAAGCCGGAACTTTTCCAAGCGGCCACGATTCAACTAGAAAAAATCAGAAAAAGATTCTCGCAAAAGAACGACCTGAAATAGCACTGCTTACTAATCTGCTTATTAGGTAAACCGGAGAGGACATGATTTCCCCCCACCGCTAAGCAGCGGCGGGGCCTTGCTTCTCATCCCGACTTTATTTCTAGAAACAAAAACGACCCTGTCGGGTCATTTTCATTTCTGGCGGGATGTTGTAAACGAAGTTAGAACTGGAATTCAAATTGCTAATTATTGCTTTTAGCTTTTTTATCGGCTACATCTCTTGCTATTCTATTAAGAAGCATAAGCCCTTTCTCTGTTTGAGAAGAAAATAATTGACTGATTTTGTTGTTATTCATTTTAGGAACAATAGCTCTTGCTAATTGACCTAATCTTTTTTTTCTTAGCCAAAGCTTTTGTTCATCAGGATCACTAGGCTTAACAGCATCGTAGTATTCGTCAATGTCTTCAAAATCGCCTTCAGATGATAAAGAAAGTATCTCCGTTAATAAATATGCAGTATAGACCTCAAAATCAGTTCCTGGAACTACGATTGTGTCTTTTGACTTAATACCAAGTTCGTCCTCATTTGAAAATAATTTGTATTGACCTCCAACTTTGGGAAAATGAATATGGTAGGTATCTTCTTCATATAAAAGCCTACAAAATTCTTGAATTACTTCTGTATGCGATTGATCTTGGATAATTGTTTTGAAAGAGGTTATTAATAACTCCTGTTCTTCTTTTGATAATTCTGTGAATAGATAATGCCAGTATTCATGTGTAAACCTTTTCTTAGCTCCTAAACGTTTATATTGATCTATGGAATCAAGATTTTCCAAAACTCTTCTCCCAATATGAAATTTTCTTTCAAGAGGTTTGAATCCTAGTCCACCAGAATCCTCAACTATTTCGTAGGTTATCTTCGCTAAAAGGACCTCTTCCGTAGCTTCCTGTAGTGATATTGTATTCCAGTTGATGTAATTCGACGGCTTTTCCCACCAATCATATTCATGATAATTCGAGGCTTTTTCAATTACATCGCTGGTAAATTTCTGTTTTACTTTCTGTAATAAATCAAGTCTCTTAATAGGGTCTTCTAAATTACCAAATATTAAAAGATGTATGTCATCTCCTAGTTCTTCAACAAGCTCTTCATAGAGATTTGCTAATTGTTGCATATTATTTCCAATCTCAGTTTCCCAACCATGAACAACTGGAACTTTCATTTGATAATAATGAGCTGCTGCTTCGAGTATCGGAAGTGGCAATTCGTGATCTTGTATGCCATGAACCTTCAGAATCTAATCCAATAACTGGATTAAAGCTTAGTTGCTCGATAACCAATACTCAGCCTCTTGTTGGGCAAACAGTAAGTTTGGATTGTTATGTAAAGGATCAGAATAACAACGCAGTAAACGGAGCAATAGGAAATGCAACATTAAATTGGCAAAGCGGACAAGCTTCATACAACTTCCCATCCTCATCAAGTGGATCAACTAGAGTCAGTTTTACTGTACCAGAAGGAAACATCGGATCAATAAGCGGAGTTGTTCGTATCTCGAAGAATGGATTAACTGTTACATCACAATTCAATGTAATTGTGAGATAAATGCTCTTTGAAAATTAGAGATCAGTTACAATTTCACCTAAATTGGTGAAGTATGTATTTTTGGGAGATGAATAATCTGCAAATCCTTGATGTTGAGATGCAATTTCAATAGTTGGGATTCCAAGGCCTTTTAGTCGTTGTGCAAATTCAGCACCATGTTGTGTATTTGTTTCTTCATTGTCCAAATTACCATCGATTAATACAGCATCGACTTTCAATTTGCCTGATTCCAACTCTCCCATAATAGCTTCTGCTTCGGATAAATTTGTAGCTTTAGCAACTACGGCGTGACCAAAATCACGCAATATAACACCAGCAGTGAATTGATAATCATTGTTGTCTTCAAATACTGCTACTTCTGCATTTTCAGGCATGATCTCTAATTAATAAATTACTATAGGTAATTATACTAAATTATATATAAAAAGTCATGGAAGAAAATAAACCACTTCAAGCAACAAAAAACGCAGTAGAAATTGGAGATAGTCTAGTTGGTGATGTTATTGGACTAGCTTCAAATAAAGTCGCACCAGTAGTTGGTCCAATACTAGTAAATATTATCTGGAAGAATAAATGGAAGATACTACTTGCCAATGTAGTTATCTTCTTTTTCGCTATCTTTGCACTTGAGGCAATTGCTTATCAGGTACTCGCAGGTACAAGAGGTTTAATAGAAGATATACCTCAAGAGCATAGAGAATGTATTGATAAAGCAAGTCGCAAATACTCACAAGAGTTTGAACTTATTGCTTCATACGGAAAAGTTATTGCAGATTTTGAAGAGAAGCATACTGGAAACGGTGTTGGCTTTTTAGAAATATCTCAATCCGATTGGGATAACTACGGATCTGATGGAAATAACAACGATGATATTACTGATGAAGACTTATGTGATAACTACTTTACGTTATCAAAAATCCTTTCTAGTTATGATGGTGATACTGAGAAGAAAATCAATCAGTACTCATATCCAAAGAAGGAAGAAGTCTATGAGCAATATCAAATGTATGTGGGACTCATGTATATCCCTTACGGAAATCCAATTGGTTTAAATAGATCTGATTTAGTAACGGTAACTTCTGGTTTTCATGTAGTTCGAATAATTGATGGAGTTAAAAACGTGCATAAGGGAGTTGATATTGTTCCCTCTTCAAAATGGTATCAGGAAAATCCCGGAAATGGCTCAACTGATTCAATTAATAGAGCAATTCTCACTGGTAAAGTCTCAAATTTCAAGGATGGATACGGTGCTTTGTGTTCATATATCACAAATGATTATTACAGAGTCCTGTACTGTCATTGTGATGCTTTTATAGCTCAAGATGGTTCAACAGTTAAGTATGGAGATCCAATCTGTTTTATGGGTAATTGTCAAGTCCTGAAAAAACTAAAC